>ERZ1031020.87-NODE-87-length-54527-cov-34.781741_pt1 | contig 54527 bp, 40 predicted proteins | sample MGYA00517109_ERZ1031020 | MGnify/ENA primary metagenome ERZ1031020 (study PRJEB33719, sample SAMN04261270) | wastewater metagenome | biome: rural village; feature: human; material: feces | host: Homo sapiens | place: El Salvador | collected 2013-01-07 ... | reverse complement strand
ATATAAGTTATTATATTATATACATTTAGATAGATGAGAAAGAAAATATGGATACTCCTCTCGTTCCTGATCCTTCAGGTTGCCGCTTTCCAGAGCAGCGCCGCCATCGGCGACTGGAAAGCCTATATGGCGTACAGCGAAGTGCAGGAAATAGAAGAAGCCGGCAACTGGATATTCGTGCAGGCTTCCAGCAATCTCTATGCTTACAACAGAAACGACCAGAGCATTCAGACCTTCAGCAAGATGGACTTTCTGAACGACTGCGATATCCAGCACATCGCTTACAACAAGACTGCCAAGCGGCTGCTCATCCTCTACAGCAATGCCAACATCGACCTGATGAACACCCAGAACTGGAGCGTGCAGAATCTGCCGGATTACTATTCTGCCACCATCACGGGCGACAAGACCATCAACGATATCTATATGTATGGCAAATTCGCCTATCTCTGCTATGGTCTGGGCATCATCAAGCTAAATATGGCGGATGGGGAAATCAGCGATACTTATCCACTGGGATTCAAGGTGAACTGGTGCGAAATCAAGGATAACCAGATCTATGCCTACAGCAAGGAGGAAGGTACCTATCGCGCTGCCCTCTCTGACAACCTGCTCGACAGAAACCGATGGAGCAAGGTGGGGACTTACACCGCTCCCAAGAAAGAGGACAAGAGTGAACTGATGAAGCTGGTAAGCAGTTTGCAGCCGGGAGGTCCGAAGTATAATCATTTCTGGTATATGAAGCTTATCCACAACCAGCTCTATACCTGCGGCGGCGCCTTTCTTTCGGGAATTTCTCTTGATACCCGGCCCGGCACCATCCAGGTATTGAACCGGGACAACTGGACCATCTATCAGGATGACATCAGGAATACGACGGGTTATCAGTATCAGGATATCAACTGTGTAGAACCGGATATCCACGATCCGAACCACGTGTTTGCTTCGGGCAGAACCGGACTCTATGAGTTTACAGACGGCAAACTGACACATTATTATAATAAGGACAACAGTATCCTGGAAGCTGCCGTGGATAGAGGAACGGTGCTGGACAACAACTATGTGCTGGTGCATAGTCTGCTATCAGATGAAAGCGGAAAGCTGTGGATTCTCAACAGCCAGGCTACCCACCGCTCCATCATCGAGATGAAAGACAACCAGTTGACAGCCCACGACCAGAAGACATTGAATGCGAACGGCTACAGTCTTTCGGCGATGATGGGTCTGATGAAGGACAGGCAGGGCAGGCTGTGGTTCGTGAATGACAACCATGAAACTCCAGCCATCGTCTGCTATCAGCCGGAAACCGATGAGGTGAAGATGTTCAGCAAGCCCTTCACCAACCAGGATGGTGCGGAAATCAATCTCTATTACATCAGATGCATCAAGGAAGACCTGGAGCACAATCTGTGGATAGGAACCGACCAGGGACCTTTCTACATCACTCCGCATATCCTGGATGATACGCAGCCAACGCTTACCCAGGTGAAAGTGCCGAGAAACGACGGTACCAATTATGCCGACTATCTGCTGGGCGGTGTGGATATTACCTGCATGGCGGTGGATCAGGCAAACAGAAAATGGTTTGGTACCAGCAACAACGGTATCTATCTCATCAGCGCCGACAATATGGAGCAGATTCATCACTTCACGGCAACCAACAGCAAGCTGCTATCGAACAACATCGAATCGCTCGCCATCAACGATGCTACCGGTGAGGTGTTTATCGGAACCAACAAGGGTCTCTGCTCCTATATGAGCGATGCTACCGCCACCAACGAAGAGATGACCCAAGCCAATGTATGGGCTTATCCGAACCCGGTAAAGCCAGACTATACAGGACTCATCACCATCACCGGTCTGTCGCTGGATGCGGATGTGAAGATAGTCAGTACCAGCGGAACCCTGGTGAACCAGGGCAGAAGCAACGGCGGCACCTATACCTGGAACGGCTGCGACCTGAAAGGCAGAAGAGTGACTAGCGGAATCTATATGGTGGAAACCGCTACCAGCAACGGAGAGAAGGGTACCGTCTGCAAAATAGCCATCATCAGATAAAGAGACAGCATCTTCTATCAGAAATATCAAGCGAACAAGCAATGAAACTCAGTATCATCATCCCCGTATATCGTGCCGAAGATACGCTCGAAAGATGTATCGGGAGTATCCTGCAGCAATCATTCACCAGCTACGAGCTGATTCTCGTAGATGATGGATCGCCTGATGCGTGCCCTCAGCTCTGCGATGAATATGCCGGGAAAGATAGTCGTATCCACGTTATCCACAAGGAAAACGGAGGTTTAAGCGATGCCAGAAATGTGGGGATAAAGAGGGCTAAAGGACTGTATATCACCTTTATAGACAGTGATGATGCGATTGGGGAAAACACGCTTCAACAGCTGATGGAAGAACTTTATCAACATCCCGATGTGGATATTCTGGAATATCCCATCATGGAGAGAATCGGTCATCCCCATCGGGAAAAGCTCCTATCCTTCGCTCCGAAAACCTATCAGAATGCCATCGAATACTGGTTGGCGGAAAAGGGCTATCATCATACCTATGCCTGCAACAAGATATTCAGGCGTTCGCTATTTCAGAACATCGAATTTCCGAAGGGAAAAAGCTTTGAGGATGTGTGGACGATTCCGAAACTGATAGGGCTGACGGAGACTGAGATTACTCCGGACAGGGCGGTGGTTCCTCCCCCACCATTGAAAATAAGGGTGACGGATGTAGGGAAGTATCTCTATTACTGGAATCCTCACGGCATTACATCGCAGGCAAAATATCCCGATCTGCTTCAGCTGTATCTGGGACAGAGGCAGACTTTGATGAAGCTGGAAATAGCGGGTAAAGAAAAGATGAAGCTACAAATGGGAGCAACAGAAGAAATTCTGCTGAAATACCAGTCTTCATTAGAAGATTTCCTGACGCAGCATCTCAATGTCCTGCTCGATCTCTATGATTTATCAGGAAGATATGAACCGGATCCTCCCCTTATCCACGCCGTGAAATGGCTGGAAGGAAAAACGGGGATTCATTCATTCAAACTCAAACTATTCAATATTTTAGGTTATCATTCATTATGCAAAATCAATCATCTCATACACAGAATATACAGGCACCCTTAGTAAGTTTCATCATCACCACTTACAATATGCCTACGGAATATCTGGAGGAATGCCTCAAAAGCATCCTCCAGCTCTCACTCAATGCCAAGGAAAGAGAAATCATCCTCGTGGATGATGGAAGCGATATCTGTGCAATCAACGGGCTCACGGAATATCTGTCGCAGATTATCTATCTGCGACAGCCTAACCAGGGAGCCAGCGTGGCTAGAAACTATGGTATGATGATAGCCAAGGGCAGATTCATCCAGTTTGTGGATGGCGACGACTATCTGGTACAGACCGCCTACGAACATTGTCTCGACATCGTAAGATATCATCAGCCAGACATCGTGACTTTCAACTATGTAAAAAACAGGCAGACGGATACTCCTCCTTATGAATTGCCGACTCCGATATCGGGCACAGCCTATATGAGCAATCATAACCTGCATGGTTCTGCCTGCTCCTATATTTTCCGCAGCAGCATCAGAGGCACCCTGCAGTTTACGCCGGGCATCGTATATGGAGAAGATGAGGAGTTTACCCCTCAGCTCTTCCTGCGTGCCGAAAGAATCTTCAAGATGGAGACAGAGGCTTATTACTATCGTGAGAACCCGAACTCCGTAACCCATCAGATGGATCATGAGAAGATTAGCCAGAAAATGGATAACAGTCTGGAGGTAATCCTGCATCTGCAGAAACTGCTGGATAAGATTCCGGTGGCAGAAAGACAGGCGCTGAGTCGCCGCATCGCCCAACTCTCGATGGATTATCTGGTGAACAATATCCGACTGAAACATTCGCTGATAGCCCTGAACCACGCCATCAAGGAGTTGAGAAAGCATGGACTCTATCCACTTCCAGACAAGGAATACACCAAGAAATATACCATGTTCAGAAAGATGATAGGTACCTACGTAGGAAGAATGGCACTCCTCTTTTTCATCAAGAAATAAATGAAAAGGAGGAAGATTTTATCAGATAAATAAAGATTATATCAGGAAGATGAAGATTCTATTAATGGGAGAATACAGTAACGTACATGCCACACTTGCCGAGGGACTCCGCAAGCTGGGGCATGAGGTTACCGTGCTCTCCAACGGCGACTTCTGGAAGAATTATCCACGAGATATCAACATGGTGAGAAAGCCTGGAAAACTGGGTGGAATCCTATATTTGATAAAGTTATACACAATTGTGCATAAGTTAAGGGGATACGACATCGTCCAGCTCATCAACCCGATGTTTCTGGAGTTAAAAGCTAAGCGTATCTTCCCGATTTACCGGTATTTGAGAAAGCACAACAGGAAGGTGGTGCTGGGGGCATTCGGTATGGATTACTATTGGGTAAGCGTCTGCTGCCAGGATAAGCCATTGAGATACAGTGATTTCAATATAGGAGATGATTTACGCACCAATGCCGATGCCCTGAAAGAAAGAAAAGACTGGCTGGGAACCGCCAAGGAAAGACTCAACCGGATGATAGCTGAGGATTGCGACGGCATCATAGCGGGACTTTATGAATACTGGGTATGTTATCAACCGCATTTTCCACAGAAAACCACGTTTATCCCCTATCCTATCCATACTTATACACAATCATATCAGGATAGGGATAAAGGGGCATCTTCTGTAGATATTCCCAAAAGACCTTCCCAAAAGTTGAAGTTATTCATAGGTATCAACAAAACCAGAAGTGAGTATAAGGGTACGGACATCATGCTGAAGGCTGCCCAGGCAATCGCCGAGAAATATCCGGAAAAGGTAGAACTGCGTATCGCCCAAAACGTGCCTTTTGCGGAATATGTAAAGATGATGAACGGCAGCGATGCCATCCTCGACCAGCTCTACAGTTATACTCCCTCGATGAATCCGCTGGAGGCAATGGCGAGGGGCATCATCTGCATAGGTGGTGGAGAACCGGAAAATTACGAGATTATCCACGAGGAGCATCTCCGTCCCATCATCAATGTGCAGCCCAACTATGAGAGCGTATATCAAGAGTTGGAGCACCTGGTGCTTCACCCAGAACTGATACCGCAGCTTAAGCAACAGAGCCTCGAATACATCAGCAAGCATCATGAATACATAAAGGTAGCTAAACAATATGAAGAATATTACAAGAGCCTGTTGGCCTAGGCTCTTGTAATAAAAAGACGTCGCCTACAGGAAATAGAGCTGAACGGCGGCTATTGTGACTTGACGATAATTCCTGACCTCACCCGTTTCCCAGAGGTTGCCCATGCCTATCTCCTGGAGTTGAAGTATCTGAAATCAGGTGATACCGATGAAGAAGATTGCTATTATATATAAAGGTAACGATCTTTGGAGAGTAGAGGAATATTGAGCCGTTATTAAACTAGTTTTGCCACTATTTAATTCATCAAAATAGAAACGACAAGGCTTATGAAAAGACTATACTTGCAAAAATCCCTCAATGAGGGATAAAAATGATTAAATTCATCCCTCAATGAGGGATATTTTTAATAGAATTCATCCCTCATTGAGGGATTATTTGTATCTTTGCTGCAGTTTTTAATGATATTCATTTAAAAAAGCAAGATATGATAGACAATAAACTATATGAATACATGGCGGAGTTGCTGAAACGTACTCCGCTTGATTTCATCAGATATAAATATGATGAAATCAACTGGAATGGCCGATTAATAGGTATCGTGGGACCGCGAGGCGTTGGAAAATCCACTATGATACTTCAGCGCATCAAGCTATCTAAGGAAGGTCATCATCTGTATGTATCTGCCGACAACATCTATTTTTCCAATCATTCCTTGATTGACTTCGCCGACGAGTTTATCAAGGAGGGTGGTACACATCTTTATATAGATGAGATTCACAAGTATGCCGGTTGGAGCAGAGAACTGAAGCAGATTTACGATATGCACCCATCCCTGAACCTTATCTTTACCGGTTCATCGGTCCTGGACATCAAGAAGGGCGAAGCTGACCTGAGCCGTCGGGCACTGATGTATATGATGCAAGGTTTGTCGTTCAGGGAATACCTGCAACTTTTTGAAGGAATCAAGACCAGAGTTTTCAGTCTTGACGAAATACTCAATCATCAGGTAGAGATTCCGGGGTTAGAACATCCATTGCCAGTTTTCAGAGCGTACCTCGACCATGGCTATTATCCATTTGCCATAGAGGGAGATTTTATGCAGAGAATGCTGCAGGTGATAGACCAGACGGTAGAAGTTGACATTCCGCAATATGCCGATATGAAAGCCTCAACGGCACGCAAGCTAAAGCGTATGCTCGTCATCCTTTCCGGATTGGCTCCCTACAAGCCAAGCGTAGAGAACCTTGCCACAGAAATCGGGGTAAGCAAGAACAACGTGCCTGATTATCTCGTCTATCTGGAACGTGCTGGAATGATAGGTCTGCTCAGAGATGATACTTCGGGGATGCGCAATCTTGGAAAGGTAGAAAAAGTATATGTTGATAATCCAAGCCTGATGTCTGTACTCACCCCTAATCCCAATATTGGAAACATAAGGGAAACTTTCTTCTACAATCAGATGAGAGAAAAACAGGATGTTACTTCCTCTAGGGTTTCCGACTTTACCATTGGTGATTATACCTTTGAGATTGGTGGAAAGAAGAAAGGTAAAAAGCAGATAGAGGATGTAAAAAACGGACGTATCGTAAAAGACGATATTGAGACGGGACATGGAATCATCATCCCTCTCTGGTACTTTGGTATGAATTATTAATGTGCCGGAAAACTTCCCCATTTGAAGTATTCCGAAAAGAGTTGCTGCACAATATTTTTTGCTACCAAATAATTTATGCTAAATTTATTTATTGCCAATAAATAAATCTACGGCTTTTTATTTACTGGCAATAAATAGATTGGTGATATTTTGAGAAAATATTCTTGTTTTATTACTAAAAATGAAAGAATATAGACATCAGTATTGTTCTACCTCGCAACTGATACTCCTTGCCCATACGGGTCAACCCAGAATAAACGGTATAACCATAGGTGCGCTGATTGAAAAGATTGAGCGCAGTCAAACTCAATTCCATACCATTCCTAAAGCCATAACTGGTGGATGCATCGGCAAGAGTAAGATTCTTGTGCTGATGATCTGCTATCTGATTGCGATAATGCTCTCCATGCAACTTGATGAACCATGACTTCAATGGCTGGAAGTTGAAAGTGAGATTCTGGGCAAGATTGGTAGAGGAAGAATCGAAACCCAAATTCTTCAATACCATCTTATCCTTATCCCAGTTCAGCTCATAGGTGAAATTAAACCAATCCACAGGACGACCACTCCATTTTGCCGACAACATATAGTTATCAGATGAATAGGCTGAAGGAGAATCGTTCTGACGCAGGAAGCCATCAAACCTCAGATAATCAAAACCTACGCTAACGAGTCCATGCAGGAATCCCAATCCCTTACTTACCTTTCCACCAGCCATCAGGTTTTCAGAACTGCTGCTGTTGGAAAAATAGGAGTTGATGATATAATCACCCACAAAATCACGAGCCACCGTAAGATGACTGTCAGACCAGCTCTTGCGGATGTAGGCATTGGCAAAGATGGTAGCAAGAGGACGCTTATAGTTGATGTTGAAGGAAACATGCTTGCTCTTGTCGGCGGTATAATCCACGAAACCCGTATAAAGATTACGGTAATCACGCATCAGCAGTCCCTGATAGAAATTCTGTTCATCCACTTCCCGCTGAGCGATTCCACCGGAAAGCGTAGCCTGCAAACGGGCTGTAAGGAAATAGCTCACGCTGAGTTGAGGAGCAACCTGTGTCTTGCTGGCGTTCTCTTTCGCTCCCATCAACTTATCATTATAATAATAAGGTGTAAAGGTGATAGGCATCTGGAAACGGATATGCCAGCCACCCTGGTTATACTCTGCCTCCGGCGATGCATAGGCACGGAAGAAGGTCATGCCTATCTGATTGCGCATATTACCCAGGGAATCGGGTACTCCCTCCAGATGACTCTTCATCGTTCTGCTCAATACCTGCAAGCCAACCTTCATCATGACGGTAAAAGGCTTGAGGAAAAAGCCGAGCGAAGTATTGGTATGACTGAAGAATGCTGCCGAACGAACATTTTGATAAGCCGTTTGCTGCGAATTATCAACAGACAGAGAGTGCGGATTCACCATATAAGCATTATACGTGTTGAAGGTATAGGTTCGCTTACCACTCCGATGCAACAGTTCCAGCTTGTCTGATACTTTATATTTCGGCATCTTGACCTGCTGATGATTAGGATAAGAGCCGGCAATATCCATCATGACATCATTCCAAGCCAGGTCCGCAGAAAGCTGATTGGCGACATACGCCTTTTCGCCATTCGAAGTCAGCGTAAAGTCGGCAACCAATCTGTTCTGCTTCTGCTTAGCCTGTTCATCCTCTACATCATAAATGGTTGAATCATTCAGGAAATACTGGGTATTACTGAATGAGGAAGAAAGAAGACGGTCATGGGTATAGACTATCTGAGAAGACAAATCTGTATTTTTGCCTAACACCCAGAGATTATTGGTTGTGAAAACATGGGTCTGGTTCTTACGCACACGGCTATCTGAAATATCCGCCAGCTGGTCGGGCGTAACATTCACGTAATCTTTCAGATTATAAGAATTTCCCATCACTCCAGTACCATCATCCGAAAAGAGGAGATTGCCCTCACCGGTTACATCCGTACCTATATTATTACTCTTGAAGGTATTGAGCGACTGGGCTTTCTTGGCAAAGCGCATCAACGACATCTCGCCTTCCCAGACATTCAGCTTACCAAACTTCTCCCCTTTCTTCTGCTCCATACCGCCACCTGCCTTCAACGTTCCTACCAGACGGCTCTTGGCAGATTCCTTCAGTTTGATGTTGATGGCAGGGTCTTGCGAGAACGACATATCTTCCAAAGCCTTGATAGGTTGATGATTGGTCATCACCTCTACCGAACCGACATCCTTCTGATGGATATTGTTGGTGGCGATGGAATAGCGGCCGCCGAGCATATCATGTCCTTCGATATAAAACTTGTTGATAGCCTTGCCGTTATATTTGATTTCTCCCTTATCCGACACCTCCATTCCCGGCATCTTCTTCAAGACATCAGCCAGACTCTTGTCGTTGGCATCGGCAAAGCTTGCCACATTGTAGGAGATGGTATCGCCCCGCTGCCGGATGCTTGGAGCCTTCACCACAACATCCTTCAGCTTTGTAGCCTGCTCCGTCAGGAGCACATGATATACAGTAGTATCCTTCGACAAAGGAATAGTTTTCACAGCATATCCCATCATCGAGAAATGCAGCACGTTACGACCATCCGGAATCGCATTGAGCGACAGCAGGAAACTTCCATCTGCCTGTGTCTTGGTAAACTTCAGGATTCTATTGCCGGCAGCAGGTCGGATGGTAACCATCACTCCCTGCAACCCGTTGCCCGTATAGGCATCTTCCACCTTACCCGACAAGGTGACTTGCTGGGCATAGGTCAAAGTGCTCATACAGATAAACCACAGATATAAAAACAGTTGCTTCATAAATTATCTTCTTGAGAACCCATTCCGTTCTCTCTTTACGTTGATACTTATTCTTTTTCTATCAGATCATATTTCAGAGCCTCATCCGAGCCACCCAGAGATATTCCCGTTGAAGCCTCGTTAATACTGTTCCAATTTTTCAGATACTTATATTTTGATTGCAGGAAATCCTTCCTTGTCGTTTTCTGAAAGCACTTGAATTCCTTGTCAAGTACCCCAAAAGTAATAGGTTTTGCACTAACCTGCTGCATTCCATTGATACAGAAATAGTATTGCTTTCCCCTATCATACACTTCCATAATCAAGCCAGGGAGTCCGCAGAACTTCCAGGGACCGTCACTTACAGGAACATCCAAGGCAAACCAGGCTGTCCATTGTCTTCCCCGGAAGCAGCAGGTAGCCTTTTGGCATTCATGACCGAGCACCATCTTCGTGCTGTCATTTTCCATATTCCACTCCTGTGAGTTTAAAGCATCCTCATAAAGGTAATATTGTCCCAGCAAGAAGTCGGTAACAGTTATCTTTCCTTGCGGATAATTCTTGTAGATGGTTGCAGACATTCTGCGATGTGGTATGGCATTGTGTAATTGCTTTCCTTTCAATCCTTTTCCAACAGCTTCAGTCAAGAAGCTATCCCATAGTTTATCGCCATTAGGAGAAGCCATCAGAGAATCACACTGATAAGTATAATAGCTATAGCATTTAGAACACTCCGCTCCGATTTGCAGATAGAGCAAGTCTTCCTTGCGCTGTTGTTCTCCAGTCAGCGTATCCGTAAGATATTCATATACATAGCTACACAGCATATTAGCCGTATCTATTTTCTTATTTTGGGCAAAGCCAATAAGATAAAAAGTTAAAAATAGAAATATGAAACACTTTCTCTTCATGATTTTTCCTTGTTTAAAATAAAGATACTTTTTGATTCTATTCTCTTTCTATCAAGTCATAGTTACGTTTTTCGTCTGACAGACCTAAGGATATACCTGACGTAGCCTCGTCTATGCTATTTTGATTATGAAAATAATTATATTCAGACTTCAGAAAAGCTTTCCGGTCTATCCTTACCCGTTTTCTATTGAAAACATCATAAACGATAGGCGTGCCAGCATCCTTCTGCAATCCCTTGATGCAAAAATATTGCTGTCTCCCCTTGTCATACACTTCCATAATCAAACCAGGAAGACCACAAAATTTCCAAGGACCATCACTCATAGGAACATCCAAGGCAAACCATGCCGTCCAAGAGCGACCACGGAATCTGCAGGTTGCCTTCTGGCAGTTATAGCCTAATATGTTTTTAATGCTATCACCTTCTACAACCCAATTCTGTACACCCAGGCTATCACTATATTCATAATACTGAGACATCAGATTGTCCGTTACCGTCATCATATTCTGCGGATAATTCTTATAGACGCACGCCGTCATTCTGCGATGTGGAAAAGAATTAGTCATATACCCTTCTCGCTTTAACGCTTCTTTAAACAATGCACGAAACTTTGCTTTGCCATCCGCTGTAGATTTTAAAGAATCCGACTGATACGTATAATAGCTGTAACATTTAGAGACATTCTTTCCGATAGAAAGAAAGAGTAAATCCTCTCCTTTCTCATCATTCTTTATCGTATCTTTCGAATAACAATAATAATATGAGCACAGATATTGCCCATGATCTATAACCTCATTCTTAGCTTGCAATAAAAGTGCATAAAAGAATAATACCGATATACTTATTAAAATCCTCATAATAACCGTATTTTACAATTAAGAGTTTATACCATGTTAACTATCTTGGGTTACTCTTTATATTAATTAAAATATCTGAGTGCAAAATTACGGCAAATTGCTCAAACTACCAAACTTTTTACATCATTTTTCACATAATAAAACATTATAAAATAAGAAATATGGAAAAGATAAAAGTACTATTGGTCGATGATGACCTGGATTTCGGCAACACTGCAGTCTTGCTACTTAAAAAAGCAGGCTATGAGGTCTATTTTCAAAATACGCTGTTTGGAGTAGAAAGCCTTATCATGAAGCTGTCTCCCAACCTTCCCGTATGATAAACATGGGTGCCTACACCGTAGATACAGAGACTCATGTGCTCAGTTTCCGTGGCTGCAACGAGAAGACGCTGGGCAATACCGAGTTTGCTACACTCAAGCCGAAAGATGTTAAACAATAATAATTTAAAGGAGTTTATCTTCTAAGCATCTTTATTTTTTCGTATCTTTGCGAAAAGTTTCGTTACGAAAAAATTCGATTATGGAAAATCCGTTTAAATTTGGCTCATTGGTTGATGCCCCATACTTTACAGACAGAGTGAAAGAACTGGACTACATCGTACAGTTTCTCAAGAGCGAGAACCACCTTGTTCTTATGTCACCACGACGTTTTGGCAAATCAAGTCTCGTAAAAAAGGCTGTTGTCCAAACCCAACGACCATACCTATGGCTCAATATGCAAGCCGTGCTCAGCAAAGAAGATTTTGCGGCAAAGCTTCTGAAGGAACTGCTCAATCAATTCAAACTGGAAAAGATGAAGCACTATCTTCGTAACTTCCGCATCATTCCTTCTATCAACATGAACCCGATGACAGACGAGCTATCGGTTTCATTCCAACCATCAACCGACAATGGAACAACTGCAATAGAAGATGTTTTAAATACAATTCAGAAGGTTTCTACACCTCAAAACAAACTGATTGTTGTCTTTGACGAGTTTCAAAGCATCCTGGAAATCGATAAAAACATGGATAAGCAGCTCCGTTCCATCATGCAGGAACAGACAGGCATCAATTACATCTTTCTGGGCAGCCAGGAATCGATGATGACAGATATCTTTGAACGTGTGAAGTCTCCGTTCTATCATTTTGGAATGCTGATGAGACTCAACAAGATTCCATACGAAGATTTCAAATCATATATTGCAGACAGATTGAAAGATGTATCAGAGCAGCCTACTCAAATTGCAGACGAGATACTGGCCTTTACAAGTTGCCATCCATACTACACGCAACAGCTTTCATTCGCAGTTTGGAACAACCTGGAAGCTGGCAAAAACGAGGATGTACTCCAACTCGCCATAGAAGACATCATAACAACTCATGATTTAGACTACGAACGTTTATGGCTGAATTTCAACAAGACAGACAAGTATGTTATGGTCAGCATCTGCGAGGGCAACAATCCTGCACAAGACAGGAACCAGCCTACCAGCACGATGACCAGTGCCCTATTGCGTTTAAGCAAGAAAGGCTACATCATCCGAAGTGACAGATATGAAATAGAAGACCCATTCTTCAGGAAATGGATACTCAAGAATATGATTGGGTAAGATTATATACTGAGAAATCGCCAGCGAAGCTTTACTACTGCTTCGCTGGCGATTTTATTCCATATCAAACGCATTTTAGTTTCCCAGTTCCAACTGATTCTTTACAAGGTTATAATATGCCCCTCGCTTAGCGGTCAATGATTCATGGTTGCCAATCTCAACCACCTTTCCCTGGTCAAGGACTACGATTTGGTCGGCATTCTTCACCGTACTCAGGCGATGAGCAACAATCACAACCGTCTTGCCTTGATAGAACTTATCCAGGTTTTCCACGATATTACGCTCATTGTTGGCATCAAGCGAGTTGGTCGCCTCGTCCAGGAAGATATAGTCAGGATTCTTATACACCGCCCTTGCTATCAGGATGCGCTGCTTCTGTCCTTGGCTCAGCCCTACGCCATCACGCCCTATCTTGGTGTTGAACTTCAGCGGCAAGGCCATCACATAATCCTTGATGCAAGCTATCTCTGCAGCTCTCATCAAACGTTCCTGGTCTATCTCTGCATCATCCACAGCTATGTTGCGCCCGATGCTTTCCGAGAAGATGACGCCCTCCTGCATCACCACGCCACACTGCCTGCGCCACCATTTCCTGTTGAGCTGATTGATGTCGGTATTGCCGATGGTAATTTTTCCTTCCAGCACCGGGTAGTAACCCAGCATCAATCGGATGAGCGTGGTCTTTCCGCTGCCCGATGCTCCCACTATCGCCGTCACCTTGCCTTGAGGAATATGAATATCCACCCCGTCTATTGTCTTTCTGAGGGCATGAGGATCATACTTGAACATGATGTTGCTGATATGGATACCATCCTCAGGATGATCAAGACCAGTCAGCAAGCCCTCCTTACCGTTCTCATCATCCATCTGATGAATCTCATTGATTCGTTCCAGACTGATTTTCACATCCTGAACGGAATAGAAGAAGTTCATGAGTTGCTCCACCGGCGAGTTGAGCTGTCCGATGATATATTGCACGGCGAGCATCATACCCAAGGTCATGTGCCCCTGGATTACCGCCGTAGCGGCAACCACCGTCACTACGATATTCTTCACCTCATTGATAAAAATACTTCCTGCCTCCTGGGTCTGCTGTAGTTTTAGAGATTTCTGCTGCACCCTGAAAAGATTCACCTGTGTCTCCTCCCACTCCTTTCGCTTGCGCTGCTCGCAATCCTGCAACTTGATTTCCTGCATCGAAGTAATGAACTCGTATGTCCTGTTGTTATTGATGGCCTGCTGCTCGAAGAGTTCATAATCGAGCACCTTTCTTCGACGCAGGAAGAGAGCCATCCATCCTCCGTACAGGATGCTGCCCAATAAGAAGATGGCAAACACCAGCTTATTATATATAAAGAGCACCACCGAAAACACCACGAAGGTAAGCATGGCAAAGGTAATGTTGAGCGTCTGCTGGGTGAGAAAGTTGTTCACACGGCTATGGTCGCTCATCCTTTGCATCAAGTCGCCCATCAGTTTAGTGTCGAAGAACGACATCGGCAGTTTCAGCAGTTTGATGAAGAAATCGCTCACCAGGGAGATGTTGATCCGCATGGAGATGCGGAGCAGGAACCATCGGCGGGCAAAGTCTATCGCTGTTCGGCTGATGGTGAGCATCAACTGGCCTAAGAGAATGAGCCAGATGAATCCAATGTCTTGGTTCTTGATACCGACATCCACGATGGATTGGGTAAGGAACGGCAATACCAGCTGCAGGGCACTGCCCGCAAGCAATCCCAAGATAATCCAGGAGAATGCCTTGCGGTATTTCTTAAAATATCTGAAAAGGAACTTGAAGGAACGCTTCTCCTTCTGTCTATCTTCTCCTTCCATCTGATAAGTGAAGAAGGCTGGAGTAGTCTCGAAGAACATGGCGATTCCCTTGTCCTCGTCATTAGAGCGAGTGCTTATCCAATGCCGTCTGAATTCTTCAAGATTATAAGTTGTCTTTCCCTTGCCAGGGTCTGCGATATAGAACTTCTTGCCCTTCTTCACCTTATATAATACAACGAAATGGTTCTGGTTCCAATGAAGGATGCAAGGGAGCGGAGTCTCGCTAAGTTCTACGACACTTGTTTTGGCACATACCGTATCCAGTCCCAAGGTCTTCGCTGTTTCGTTGATACCAAGCATCGAAACCCCTTCGGTTGTGGCAAAACAGAGTTTCGACAGAGAATCCAACGAATACTCCCTGCCGAAATATCTACATATCATTTGCAAGCAAGCGATGCCGCATTGCATGCCGTCATGTTGATGGAATATCGGAAAGCTTTTCATCAATAAGTTCTATTTAGCACATCATCACTATTTCTAGATGCCTCCACGCTAATTTCTTTATTAAACAACTTGAAAGAAGCAGACAAAGAGATACCTCTCATATCATTTGTTCCAAATGTTCCTGTCTTAGCATTTATATAATATCTCGTAATGTTATTATAATGAGCCTTGTGTAATATGTCTGTAACATTCAAGTTCAAGACCAGCCTGTCATTCCACAAACTTTTTTGTAAACCGACACACCAATTATTAGCCATTTTCTGATAATAGTTCAATTGATCATGCGCACTTTGATAAGTAAAAACAGAGACAGCCTTGAATGTAGGATTTATTGTATAATATATGTTCAGAGCCAACTCCGTCAGAGGCTTATTTGCTTCCTCAATATTTCCTTGATAGAGATATGAACATTTAGGGAATCTTACAACTCCAGTTGCACTCAGGCGCAATTTACCCATTGTCTGAGAATACCCAATCCCTACAAAATAACTTTCTGTACGTTTGAAATTAACAGGCATACTTGCGATTTGGTTTGTTTCTAAATTTTGACAATAATCCACTTCGACGATTTCATCCTTCGTATGAGAATACCCTCCATATAATCTGAAATACTTCCAATAGAAGTAAAGAGCATATCGATCGGTAACTCCAGGGCGCAAATCTCGGTTTCCCATACTATAACTCAAGGAGTCTTCATATACTTGATAAGGATTTAAGCCCATATATCCTGGCCTTTCAACACTTCTACGATAAACACCTTGAATTGTAAGACCTTTTATTGGTTTATACAACAATCTGGCAGAAGGTAAGAATACAGAAGAATAGTTTCCATCAGAATATTTATTCCCAATAGCATTGGCTGTTATATCCGTATTGGCATATTCATAACGTCCTCCCAATGTTAAAGAGACTTTCTTCCATTTTCTTGTGAGTGAAATATATGCAGCAGTAACCTCGTCCGACAACTCTTGCTGATTTTGCGCATTTTCCCCAACAGCAGATGGATTATTAGTATGATAGTCTGTTACTTGATGAGTTTTATAGTACCTTGCACCTAATTCAGTATCCAAAATATCAAACAATGTAGTGCTATAAGACGCATTAAGAGTCCAAATGTCATACTTGCTCTTTTTGAAAGTCAACACATCTGTAGAACTCATATCCTTTCGATTCTGTTCATAACTAGATGTATATTTGTTACCATGAAGTATTGAGTAATCAGCAGACACATCCAATGATGAATTATCTCCAAGTTCACCACTATAGGCAAGAGAAAAGTTATGTAAGTTTCTTTGTTCCTCTTCCACCCTATAGATGTCCCTATAAGTTAGTTCCGTTCCATTTTTAAACGACATCATCTCGTCGTTGGTATCCTTTTCTTTCTCATGTTCAAAATAATATTCAAAACTTATTCTATGTTTGTCCGTCAATTGGAAATCATTACCCCAAGTAACCGAATGGGTATCATCTTTCATAAGCAAATGGTTTGCCTCATCTGTTCGGAAAGTTGTTTCTGGATGATATATTTCCTTAAAATAAGTTTCCTTATTAAGATTTCTACTTATAGAATAGTCATAGTCGATACTAGTTGTCCAAAATCCTTTTTTCATCAAGAAGCTAAGTGAAGGATTATTGGAATATTTACGCTTAAAACTCATTGACTCCCCTAGGTTTAAGGAAATCATGTCTTTTATTGGTTTAATAGTAACGACATTAATCACGGCTTCAGTCCCAACAGGATATTTCGCAGAAGGCTCGCTCTCGATTTCTATCTTTGCGATATTATTAGACCTTATTGTAGACAACACATCCTGTTTGGTTACCTCTTTACCATCTATATAATATTTAGGAGTACCTTTTCCTATTACCTCAAACTGTTTTTCACCTTTCATGATTAACCCAGGGGTAGCTTGCAGTACATCTTTCAAGCTACCCATCTCGGCAAGCATAGTTCCTTTGACTATTACAGTTTTTAAGCTACCGTTATCTTTGACAATTGGTCGATTCCCCATAACAGAAACTTCTGTCAAATTCACTTTTTTATAGATTGTATCATTCCTCAACTGAGCATACCCCTTTAGTACACTTAGCATAGATAAAGTAAAAATACAAGCAAATAATTTCATATTACACTTCATATCAATTATTATTTTTCAAAATAAGGAAGCAAATCTGCTAAATACGTTTTTAAATATGTACAATATGTTTTTGGGCTATCTTTATGATTTTCTCTATCCTTGGGGCATCCACCTCCACAAATAGGAAAAACATTACAGGATAAACAAACTTTATCGTCAAACACACTATCATTAAACAACAAGTTTGCTTGCTTTGAGAAAGAAAGCTCACCTTTTATTACATTACCGATACTCTTGCTTGGATTTCCTAAATATTCTAGACAAGGATAGATGAATCCATGGGAATCTATTGCTAAAGATGCAGGAGTTTTATACATACAAGGCATATTCAACCCTGGTAGAGATGGACGAAATTGTCGAACATTCTCATTTTCAAAGTCAAACAAATCTTTTTCATACAATTGTCTATCTGAAAAGCAATTACTGCCATTATCAAAGCCTGTACGATCCTGTATAACATTTGCACCTATTTGTAACTGCCCGTTTTCTACAGCTTTAGGAAATTTCTTTTTCATATAGGTATATACATCCAAATAAGACTTAGGATGTGTATTGTCAACGCCAACTCGTAAAGAAACTTTTATTGCCGTATTTGACAACAAACGTTTTATGCCACTCTCTATGTCTACAAAGGAAGGTTGCCCATTTTTATAATGTCGAGTCTTATCATGTTCGTGACTCAATCCATCTAACGATATTTGAATATGCGTTAAATGCAAAGATGGCAGTTTTTCAATTATGTCTTCTCTCAGAAGACTTCCATTCGTTATTATATTTGCACGAAATTCGACTTTAGCTGTATCTAACCGTGAGCTAATCGAAAGTATTTTATCAAAAGCCAACAACGGTTCTCCACCAAACCAACTAATATTAACCTCTCGTCGATTGCTTTTTTTTACTATATATTGAATTATAGCATTTTCTACTTCAGCACTCATTTTAGAAAAAGATTTGTTATCTCCTTCAAAACAATAAGAGCAATTAAAATTACAGCGCATTGTTGGAGCTATGGTAATATCTAAGACTTGTTCATCAAATGCCTTTTTATAATAAAAATACTTATATTTATTAATTTCTGTTTGATGATTATCAACCAATATGCCTTGTCTATAAAGCATACCTAGGAAATCCTTGTCGGAAGATTCCGACAAGGATTTCCATTGTTTTTCAGGAATTTTCAAAAAGGCAGATGTCAATGTATTATAAACAAAAACACTGTCATTAAAAAAACTCACAACATTATAATATGATTGAATCATAATCTAGTCTTTGATATTTTCTGAAAACGATAGTGGAACGGATGTATATCCACACTTACATTTACCTCGACCACTATCGTATCCCTTTCCACAAACCACAACATTATCACCTCCTTTGAGGAAATCCATTTCATTGTCTGCTAACAAGTTCAAAGAATCTTCGAATCCTTGTCTTAAAACTACCAAATCATTCATAATCTTATTTTTTAATGTTAATACTTTATTATAAAATTGACTATCCACAAATGATGTCATCGCCATTTGGTTCTTCATCACTTTCAATGTAGATCCATTGCCCACTAGGAGTTAGCCACCAATAGCCGCCACCTAGAACTTTGTCCTGTTCATTATTATTCAATATATCCATAGCTGTTACTCTTTATATTAATTGAAATTTTCTGGATGCAAAATTACGGCAATTTGCTCAAACTGCCAAACATTTCACATCATTTCTCACATAATATTTTCCACCTAGATTATTATATAAAAATGATGTTAGAAAATACGCTACTTTGAAAAATTATTTGTATTTTTGCATTTTAAAGTTTAACATGTATAAAAACATGATGTATGAAAAAGTATTATTGTATAACATTTATAGCCTTTATCGTCGTCATCTTGTTACAAGGATATAACATATCTCTGCAATATAAAGGTTATATCAATAACAAAACAGATAAGGTAAACTCGACTTTAAAAATTACGATAGACGAAGAATATGCATATCGGGCACATAAAAACAAGTTCTCACAAAAAGATGGGAAACAACGAGTCTATTATAAGCAAATGTCAGAAGAAGACTTTCTCAAGGCAAAGCCAAAGAAAGAAGACATCATCAACCTAGATGAAATCAACATTCAAGACTTAAGAGTCAGGGGTATTGCTGAAACAGAAGCCGATGCTCTAGGGCTACTAAGCAAAGATATTTTTACCGCCAAAGGTAATCCCATTAATCTCAAGAAACTCTCTCAAATATTCAAGAAGAATCTAAATGAAGACTTTACCTATACCTTATTAATATTAGACGAAAATAAGAAGGTTATTAAGAGTTTTGGTCAAACAAATAATATTGAAAGTTGGCAAGCTAGTAAACCTATCGCCATCGGACTCAAACCTGTCCGTTTCGTTCAAGCAGTGGTGGATATAACTCCATCTTCCTTCATCATAAACTCAATTTGGACATTAGCATCTTCTATATTGTTGGCTCTTATCATCGTCTTTTGCGTAGGATACCAGATGACTGCCATCAGAAACAAGGAAGACCTTCTGAGGAATCGTGAGGTAAGCCTTCATGGAACTGTACACGACTTGAAAGCTCCATTGGCAAGCATTTTGCTAAAGTTGGGATTCATCAAAGACTGTATCAAGGATGCTGACTTGCAGGAGATGATTGCTTCTTCTGAAAGACAAATCAAGAATCTTGCCAATACCATCAAGACGATACTTGTCACCTCTAAGGCTAGTGAAAGCAAGTTGGTTATCAACAAAGAACAAATTGACATCATCGAGCTGACGCAACAAGCGCAAGAACAAATAGATATCAACTATGCCAGCAAGCCACATGCCATCGGCATCCACGACCATCGTGAAGAGAATGCACTGGTGTATGCAGATAAGTACCTGATAGAAAATGTGATGCACAATCTGATGGAGAATGCCGTTAAATACTCAGACAAGGAGGCAAATGTTGATGTCAACATCAAACAGGATGAACATTTCACCATCATCAGCGTGTCTGACCACGGCGTTGGCATCGACAAGAAATATCAGAAGAAGATATTCGAGCAGTTCTATCGCATACCAGCCACACACCATAAGAGCGGATATGGCATAGGCCTTGCCATGGTAAAATATGCCGTCAAGGCACATGGCGGAACCATCAAGGTGGAGAGCGAACTAGGCAAGGGCAGCACCTTTACATTCACTTTGCCGCTCAACTAAAAGCAACAACCGTTATTAAAGGAACATTATAAAATAAGAAATATGGAAAAGATAAAAGTACTATTGGTCGATGATGACCTGGATTTCGGCAACACTGCAGTCTTGCTACTTAAAAAAGCAGGCTATGAGGTCTATTTTCAAAACACGCTGTTTGGAGTAGAAAGCCTTATCATGAAGCTGTCTCCCAACCTCATCATCCTCGATGTGATGATAGGAGAAGAGAACAGTCTGGAAAGAATCAACGACATCCGTCTTGCCGCAGAAGACATCCCTATCATGTGTGTATCTTCGTTACATGATCCAGAACTCAAAACCGAGGCTGCCAATAATGGTGCTATGATTTACATCGAGAAGCCTTTCGACAGCCGTGAGTTCCTGGGATGGGTAAACCGCTATGCCAAGCGCAAAGACTTCAGCAATTCCCGTATGATAAACATGGGTGCCTACACCGTAGATACAGAGACTCATGTGCTCAGTTTCCGTGGCTGCAACGAGAAGACGCTGGGCAATACCGAGTTTGCCACGCTCAAGCTATTATGGATCAATAAGGGCGAAGTCGTGCCACGCCAAGACCTCAAGGATACAGTTTGGAGAGGTGTACACTGTAGCGAAGAAAGTCTGAATAATGTAATGTATAACTTGCGACGATATTTCGCCAAGGATGCCTCCATCCACCTGGAGACATTGCGCGGCGAAGGATTCAAGATGTGGATGGATGACTAGTTTAATGACGGCTCAATCCCATAAGGGAAAATAGGCATACTATTAAGGGAAAATAGAATTATCCTTAAGGGAAAATAAGAATACCATTAAGGGAAAATAGGAATATCCTTAATGGTAAATGTTGATACTATTAAAGAAAATCTCCGTTCAGCGACGTTGAACATACATTCAGCGTCGTTGAATACACATTCAACGTCGCTGAACGGAGATTCAACGTCGCTGAATATAAAAGATCATTAGGGCTTATCCTCTTCAGCGCCATTCCTCTACTCTCCAAAGATCGTTACCTTTATATATAATAGCAATCTTGTGTATAGGCTTTCCGCTCATCAGCTGTGGCAATCTTGCGTCTTGAGCATATTGGTCTAATTGCGCCTTTGCTTCTTCTAAAGCCTTCATGCCTTCTTCATCGGTATCACCTGATTTCAGATACTTCAACTCCAGGAGATAGGCATGGGCAACCTCTGGGAAACGGGTGAGGTCAGGAATCATCGTCAAGTCACAATAGCCGCCGTTCAGCTCCATTTCCTGGATGATGTAGTAATAACCACTATGGTTGAGATAAGCGGCGATGAATCCTTGCAGGTTGCGCTCTGCCTGAATGCTGGAGTGGATGCTCGTGCAGTTCTTATAACCCTCGGCAATGTATTCGATGGCTGGCTTGATGTTACCATCTAGAGCCATTACATCGTATCGGTCGGCAAGATGATTATTGTTGATTTTAGCATCCCTGTTGTATTCATCCAAAACATAGCCGTAATATTGGCGGCGTACATTCTCGTTAGGGATTCCCAACTTAACTCTTCTGCCACGCTTGCCAATGATGGTCAGCATGCCGTAATAGTAGAGCAGACTTGGGAACAGGTCTGGGTCAACCAAGTCTTCAGCAGGGAAACTTTCTCTCAGCTCTGCCCAGATATAACCTTGGTTGATGATTTCTTTCAGCACGCTCTTGCGGTCGCCCTGCAGCTTGTCCAGGAAGATAATCTTCTTCATCTTGGCATAGTCGGTCATGGTGTTTGGGTCAACCATCTCGTCCGGTGCTTTGCCAAAACGGATGAAATGGCGGAGATAATAGATAACCATATCCGAATTGAACATCTTTGGATCTGTGACCAGGCTGTCCTTTGCGAAACAATAGTTGTCATACCAAGGCTTCATGTCGGTAATCAGCTGGTCGGTCGGAACCTTGATGAATCCTACTTCTCTGTAGTATTCTATCATTTCCCGCACCTCTGTCTCGCTGAATCCCAGCATCATATTGAACATGGGATCCATGGAGAGATTGGTGCCGATGTTATAGCCACTGTTGAGATCGTTCACGGTGACTGGACTTACTCCCATCATCATGATGCGCTGGAACATTCCCTTGAATAGCTTGAAGAAGTCACGGTAGAAACCTTGCGCATGGGTCAAGGCGTGATACACAGCTTCTCCTTCCTCGCTCAGGATGTTGTTGGTGAAATTGTCGTACTCGTCGATGATGAGGTAAAGTTGCGTACCCTTGCTCTTGGAATAAGAATTCAGTGCATTTAGCTTATAGGAGGCACCGGAAAAGCCAAGGTATTCCTCCATGTTGAAATCTTCATCATAATAGGCTGCATACTTTTTGATGAAACCATCGAGTACGCTGTTGCAATATAAATTGAAGTTTTCTTCCAAAGTACCAGGACCAGCCGCTGCTCTGGAAAAATCGAAGTATAAGACTTGGTATTTGCCAAGTCCTTCGGTCGGGTGCGACTCAATCCAAGTATCCTTGAATGTGATATGGAACGAGTCTTTCTTCTCGATGTCGTAGTAGGCTTGAAGCATCGTGAGGAAGACACTCTTGCCAAAACGGCGTGGGCGGATGAGATAGAGAAAGTCTCCTGCTTCCTCCATTTTTGGAATATACATCGTCTTGTCAGCACAGTATCTGTTCTGACTCTTAATCCAGGTATAATCGGCAACGCCGTATGGTAATCTCTTGTAATCCATATCTTCTTCGTTTTATAGAGTGCAACTTATTCGATTGCAAAGATAGTGGAAATAATTGGGAATAGCAAGGCTTTTTTCAAAAACTTCCTTAAATGATATCCTTCGTTCCAATATCCTGTAGGCGACGTCTTTTTATAACAAGAGCCTAGGCTAACAGGCTCTTGTAGTATTCTTCATATTGTTTTTCTATGCACGATTTTTGCAAGTATAGTCTTTTCATAAGCCTTGTCGTTTCTATTTTGATAAATTAAATAGTGGCAAAACTAGTTTTATAACGGCTCAATCCCATAAGGGAAAATAGGAATACTATTAAGGGAAAATGGAATTATCCTTAAGGGAAAATAAAAACACCATTAAAGGAAAATAGGAATATCCTTAATGGTAAATGTTGATACTATTAAAGAAAATCTCCGTTCAATAGTTTTGAACGTACATTCAAAATCATTGAACGCACATTCAAAACTATTGAACGGAGATTCAAAATCATTGAATATAAAAAATCGTTAGGGCTTATCCTTTTTTTCTATAAGCCTATAACCTTTTTTCTATAATTCTATAAGATATCTCCCATAAGCCTATAACCTTTTTCCTATGAGAGCGAAAGCATTTTTTCTATAGGCTTCACGGCATCCTTGGCTATTTCTGGAGCCACTTCTACTGTAGGCCAGCCGAACTTCAGGCTATTGTAGATCTTCTTCAATGAGTTCATCTTCATATACTCGCACTCATTGCAGCTGCAACCTACTCCACCCTCACTTACCTCTGGTGGTACAGGATAGAAAATGACGTCAGGGCAGTTGCGCTCCAACTCATGCAGGATACCTGCCTCTGTGGCGATGATGTACTCCTTGATTTCAGGATGCTCCTGGGCATAATGCAGCATCGTGGCGGTAGAACCCTTCACATCGGCTACGGCAAGCACCGGTGCCTTGCACTCCAGGTGAGCCATCACAACAGCCTCAGGATGCTCCTGCTTCAACTTGATGATAGCCTCTACCGAGAATTTCTCGTGTACATGACAGCCACCGTTCCAGAGCAGCATGTTTCTGCCTGTTACGCTGTTGATATAGTTGCCGAGGTTGTAATCAGGACCAAAGATAATCTTCGCATCCTGTGGAAAACTGTCGATAACCTTCTTGGCATTGCCACTGGTCACCACACAATCGGTCAAAGCCTTCACGGCAGCGGTGGTATTCACATAGCTTACCACCTGGTAGCCTGGGTGCTCTTCCTTATACTTCTTCAGATCCTCAGCCTTGCAGCTGTCGGCAAGCGAGCAGCCGGCATTCAGGTCAGGGCAGAGCACAATCTTGTCTGGACTCAAGAGCTTGCAGGTTTCAGCCATGAAGTGCACGCCGCACATCACCATCACCTTAGCTTCTGTTTCAGCAGCCTTACGAGCCAAAGCCAGAGAATCACCCACAAAGTCGGCAATATCCTGAATCTCGCCTACTGTGTAGTAGTGCGCCAGGATAATCGCATCTTTCTCCTTGCAAAGCTTTCTGATTTCAGCTTTCAAGTCTAAGGTTTCGTCGATCGGTTCATCCACGTAACCTTTCTCAATCCATTCTTTTTTCACCATAATATTAATATTATATTTTTTATTTCTTATTTTTTAAAAGAGATTATAAGGATGATGATATGTCGTGGATAAGTGGATAAAAAACACCTTCTAAATTTGCTTTTTTCATTATCCATATCTTATGCAGAGTTATCCGTATTCGACTTGGAAATCTTTTTCTTGGTCTTTAAAGGATTAGCTCTTTTATCAACATTTCCCCAATTCGGTGCAAAGTTAATAAGTTTATATCTTTTTTCCGTCAAAAACTGCGAAAAAGTTTCTAAAAACTTATTAATAACCCTGTGGATATCCCTATTCCTCGGGTTTCGGGATGGGAGCGGTGGATATCCACAAAGTTATTAAATAGTTATTAATAGAGTTTTCCATACACTTATCCACGGGGTATTAGGGATAACTGAAGTAGAAATGCTTTCTTTATTTTTAGAGGTTTGCTAATTTAGCAGGAAAAGTCAAGAAACAGTTATTAAAAAGGTGTAATATTCGTGTTAAAAAACGAAAATAGACTTGGATGTATGAAAGTATTATCGTATATTTGCATCGTTAAGAAAGAATAGTTTCAAAGAATGAATTGCCCTTTTTTATTGGGCAGTAGTTATGAACAAATAAAAAAAAGAGTTATGGGAAAGAAAATGAGTATGCTCATTAGTTTAGCTTTTGCTTTTGTGAGCTTGTTTACATTTGTTGGTTGTTCATCAGATGATGACGATATTCCTACAACCGGATTTGTTAGGGTTGAGTTTCCTAGTTGGTCTAGTTCTATGGGAACTGGTGATGTTTATATCTATCTTGCAGATCAATACGCCTCTGGTAAATTAGTATGCATTAAAAGTTCGAAAATAGGCAGTAGTAGAACCACAGACATTGAGTTGAATCCTGGCAACTATTATGTGGATATAAGTATGAGTGGTATGAAGGCTGAAGGAGATGGATACTTGCAGGTGCAGGCTGGCAAGGTGGAAGTAATAAAAGTTAAGATAAGGTAATGGGTAGATTGCTGATTAGAAATAAACACAAAGAAGAGTCACTAATGACTCTTCTTTGTGTTTTTATTTAATATGTTCTCTACCTTTTCCACAATCAGCTCCGGCGAGATATTCTTCATGCAGGCAAAGTCGCCACGCATGCACGGCTTGTTGCCATAGATGCTGCATGGGCGGCACGGCATATCGAGCTGTACGGCATTGTCGGGACTCTGATGCCAGCCCATAAAACCGGCGTAAGGATGGGTGGCTCCCCAGACACTTACCACTGGGGTATTGACCAGAGATGCCAGATGCATATTGCCGCTGTCCATACTGATCATCAGGCGGAGATGACTCATCAGGATGAGTTCGTCGGAAATGCCGTGGAGCTTGCCTGAAGCATTCACTACCTGTGGATATTTCTCTTCCCAGGCATCCATCACCGGAGTTTCGGTCTGTCCGCCTCCGAAAAGGAAGATGCGGCAGTGAGGATGATTGTGAATCAGGCGCTCTACTACCTTCTCCATCTGCTGTACCGGATAAATCTTGCCCTCGTGGGCAGCGAATGGAGCCAGACCTATCCAAGGTTCCGCTGGGTTATGAGCATCCTTGTTGATAACTGTGGATTTATCCTTGCTGTTATCAACAGTAACCTGGAAAACTTGCTCAGGGAGCAGACTCAGATCTCCTCCTTCTTCCGGGAAGAGAGAAGTGAAGTCCATCTGTACAGGATAACCCAACTTGGCAAAGACATCGGCGTAATTCTGGAAGGAAGATGGCTGTTTCTCCATCACCTTGCCTGAGGAAGCCACCAGCTTGCGCTTTCCCTTGCGATGCTTGTCGATATGTGCCACCTTGAAGTTGGAGAGGTTGAAGCGCATGCGCAGATAGCTGGAGCGCAAAACGCTGTGAAGGTCGGCTATCGCGGTAAACTGTTTGGCGATGAGCCGGCGATAGAGTGCATTGAGACCTTTTACACCCTTATATTCCCCCTTGAGGTCAGCCTCCATGAAACCGACATTAGGGGCAAGATTCTCGAAGAACGGGCGAGCAAAGGAACGGCTTAACACGGTGATTCTTACGTGAGGATACTGCTTTGCCAATGAATAAATCACAGGTACAGTCATGGCAACGTCACCCATGGCCGAAAATCTAATAACGAGAATATGCTCTGTCTTCATCTTTTTTAGTCTCTTTATATATATAATTAAGGTGTAAAGCAGAGCGGGCTTCGCTTTTTATGGTAAAAAACAAAGCCTACTCTGCTTCTATTCTGATTGATGCGGGTTTACTTCTTGTAGAGTACAGGGTTGGTAGAAGGATCGTTGTACATCTTCATCTGTCGATAAACCTTCATGTACTTTCTTCCAGCCTCGATATCCTCCAGGAGCTGGTCGATGGCAGTAGAAAGATCCACCTGCTGTTCGAGGAGTACGTTGAGCTTAGCCTGGCACTTAGCCTTGTGCTCTTCAGAAGCCTCCGGGCGCTCCACCTGCTCCTTCATGTGATAGATCTTGAGGGCAAGGATGCTGAGACGGTCAACAGCCCATGCAGGACTTTCGGTATTGATGCGTGCATCATCCAGCACCTTTACATCCTTGTAAACCTCGCGGAAGTAAGAATCAATCTGCTCTACGAGATCAGTACGGTCCTGGTTGCTCTTATCGATTCTGCGCTTCAAGACGAGCGCCTCTGCAGGGTCGATCTGAGGGTCGCGGATGATATCCTCGAAATGCCACTGAACGGTATCAATCCAGCACTTGAGGTAGAGACGGTTCTCGATGGTACCTTCCTCGAATGGATTATTGATAGGAGTATCAATGTTGTCTTTGATGTGATAATCGGCTATCGCCTGATTAAAAATCTTGTTAGCGTTTTCTGTAAATGTCATACGGTTTGAACTATTTGATTTAATACCGTACAAAAGTAACAAAATAATCTCAAAGAGCCAACAAAAAAGCGAAAAAAGGCGAAAAAGATGCACAATTAGGGGGTATTTGTGCACCGAAAAGCACTTTTTTTGCTAAAATATTTGTTTATATCAAAAAAAAAGTGTTCCTTTGCACCCAGATTTTTAATTAGAAATTGAATTATAAACATTTTAAAGGTTACAATTATGTCAGAAATTGAAAGCAAAGTAAAGGCAATTATCGTAGATAAGCTCGGTGTTGATGAGGCAGAAGTTAAGCCAGAGGCAAGCTTCACAAATGATCTCGGTGCAGATTCTTTGGATACTGTAGAGTTGATCATGGAGTTCGAGAAGGAGTTCTCTATCTCTATCCCAGACGATAAGGCTGAGAAGATTGCTACTGTAGGTGACGCTATCGCTTACATCGAGGAGAACGCTAAGTAAATTAGCAACTAAAATTTTATAAATGGAATTAAAGAGAGTTGTAGTAACAGGTCTTGGTGCTGTGACTCCAGTTGGTAATTCTCCTGAGGAAACTTGGGAGAACCTCCTCGCTGGAAAGAGCGGTGCTGCCCCTATTACTCATTTCGATACAACTAATTTCAAGACAAAGTTCGCTTGCGAAGTAAAGGACCTGAACATCAATGAATGGATTGACCGTAAGGAGGCCCGCAAGCTCGACCGTTATACCCAGTTGGCTATGATTGCCGCTATGCAGGGTGTAAAGGATGCAAACATTGATCTTGAAACTGAAGATTTGAACAACGTTGGTGTTGTATTCGGTGTAGGTATCGGTGGTATCAAGACTTTCGAGGATGAGGTGAAGTACTTCGCTACTCATGAGGAGAACGGTCCTAAGTTCAACCCATTCTTCATCCCTAAGATGATTGCAGATATCGCATCTGGTCAGATTTCAATCCACTTCGGATTCCACGGACCAAACTATACCACAACATCTGCATGTGCTTCTTCAAGCAACGCATTGGCAGATGCCTTCAACCTGATTCGTCTGGGCAAGGCAAACATCATTGTCAGTGGTGGTGCTGAGGCTGCTATCTGCGCTTGTGGCGTAGGTGGTTTCAATGCCATGCACGCGTTGTCAACTCGTAACGATGACCCTGAGCATGCTTCACGTCCATTCAGCGCAAGCCGTGATGGATTTATCATGGGCGAGGGTGCTGGCTGCTTGATTCTCGAGGAGCTTGAGCACGCTAAGGCTCGTGGTGCGAAGATCTATGCTGAGATGGTAGGTGAAGGCGAGAGTGCTGACGCTTATCATATCACAGCTTCTCATCCAGAAGGTCTCGGTGCTAAGCTCGTGATGGAGCGCGCACTTGCTGATGCTAACCTCAAGCCAGAGGACATTGACTACATCAATGTTCACGGTACATCTACCCATGTAGGTGATATCTCTGAGGCTAAGGCTATCAAGGCTGTCTTCGGTGATGCTGCTTACAAGCTCAACATCAGTTCTACTAAGTCAATGACTGGTCACCTCCTCGGTGCTGCTGGTGCAGTAGAGGCTATGGCTTGTGTTCTTAGTGTGAAGAACGATATCGTTCCTCCTACTATCAACCACGAAGAGGGTGACAACGATCCAGAGCTCGATTACAACCTGAACTTCACATTCAACAAAGCTGAGAAGCGTGAGGTTCGTGCAGCATTGAGCAATACATTCGGATTCGGCGGTCATAACTGCTGTGTAGTATTCAAGAAGTATGCTGAATAATTTAATAGATAGAATAAAGCTCTCTTTCCGCAAGGATAAAGAGCTTTATTTTTCTTTGTACGAAATCCTAGGTTTTTATCCACACAACATCAGTTATTACAAGATGGCGCTGATGCACAAGAGCATCATGCACCGCAATTCCAAGGGCAAGCCTGTGAACAACGAGCGCCTGGAGTTTCTGGGTGATGCCGTACTGGATGCTGTAGTGGGTGATATTGTGTATCAGCACTTTCCTGGCAAGCGAGAGGGATTCCTCACCAATACCCGAAGCAAGCTGGTGCAGCGTGATACGCTCAACAAGCTCGCCCAGGAGATGGGAATCAATCAACTCGTTTTATCTAATGGACACAGTTCTTCTCATAACAGCTATATGGGAGGAAATGCTTTCGAAGCGTTGGTTGGTGCCATTTATCTGGACCGTGGTTATGATGCCTGCATGAAATTCATGCAGAAGCGCATCCTGGCAAAAATGATAAACATCGATAAGGTGGCTTACAAGGAGGTGAACTTCAAGAGCAAACTCATCGAATGGAGCCAGAAGAACCGCGTGAAGCTGGAGTTCGTGATGCTGGGGCAGGAGAAAGACGAGAATGGAAGCCCTGTTTTCACTTATCAGGCTGTGATAGAAGGTGTAGAGGGCGGAGAAGGCAAGGGTTACTCCAAGAAGGAGAGCCAGCAGCTTGCCTCTAAGTTTACCCTGGAAAAATTGCGCAAGGAACCGCAGTATATTGATTCTGTATTTACTGCCAAGGCAAACCGTACAAAGATGGAAGAAGAACCTGTACTGGCTGTGCCTACCACTGAGGTGAAGAATGATTTCATCATCTCGCAAGACACAGAAAAACAGGAGTCTGAAGAAAAACACGTCAATGTTTTCAAGGAAGAAGTCTATTCAGAGAATTCTTCGGCTGAAGATGTTGTTGCTTCTACTGTTACTGAAGAAATAACCACTACAGCCACTCAGGAAAGCGAAGACGAGTTTGACTTGAGTGATATCTCTGCAGAGCCAAAGGAAATGAGCCGCGAGGACATCATCGCAGCCGCCGAGGCAGCTGCCTTTGCAGAAGATAAGGAATAATCTATGATGATAGAACTGGATTAAGATAAGAGAAAGACTCTCTTGAGACTGACGGATATGGTAGTCTCAAGGGAGTTTTTTTGTTTGATATTTTACATTCTTATCCCCTATCTTGCCCGATAGGTTATGTTTTGTATTAAAAAACAGTAAAAACTTTCTCTATATCAAAAGATTGAAGTACTTTTGCAAGTACTTTATAAGGTATATATATCTAGATATGAGTTTAACAACGATAGTAAGTAATGTATTCAAGCCTCGCCAGAAGAGCTTGGAAAAGTATGTACATGATGCAGAGGAATTGCAGCATGAGGTACTGATGCGCCTTTTGGCATCTGGCAAAAACACCGAATATGGTGTGAAACATCTACTCAATACGACAAATAGCTACGAAAAGTTTGCGCAGAATGTGCCGGTCAATACCTATGAGGAATTGAAGGGCGACATCGACAGAATGCGTCATGGCGAAAGAGATATTCTCTGGCCAGGACAGGTGAAGTGGTACGCCAAATCTTCGGGTACTACCAACGACAAGAGTAAGTTCATCCCGGTTTCGCAGGATGGTTTGCAGAACATCCACTACAAGGGTGGATTCGATGCTGTGGCTTACTATCTGCGCAACAACCCAAAGAGTAAGATATTCGACGGCAAGAGCCTGATTCTCGGTGGAAGCCATTCGCCTAACTATAATGTTTCGGGCAGTCTGGTGGGTGACCTGAGTGCCATCCTCATCGAGAACATCAATCCGCTTGCCAACATGGTGCGCGTACCAAAGAAGGAAACCGCACTGCTGAGCGACTTTGAGGTGAAGCGCGACCGCATCGCCCATGAAACGCTGAACAAGAACGTAACCAATATCTCGGGTGTGCCTAGCTGGATGCTCAGCGTACTGGTACGCGTGATGGAACTCTCCGGCAAGCAGCATCTGGAGGAGGTATGGCCTAACCTGGAGGTATTCTTCCATGGCGGCATCGCCTTTACTCCTTACCGCAAGCAGTATGAGCAGCTCATCACATCTCCTAACATGCATTATATGGAGACCTATAATGCCAGCGAGGGATTCTTCGGTCTGCAGGATGATCCTTCAGATCCAGCCATGTCGCTGATGGTAGATTACGATGTGTTCTACGAATTCATCCCGATGGATGAGTTTGGAAGCGACCATCCTACCGTGGTGCCTCTCTGGGGCGTGGAAGTTGGCAAGAACTATGCGATGGTGATTACCACCTCCTGCGGTTTGTGGCGCTATATGATTGGCGATACCATACAGTTTACCAGCACCAATCCATACAAGTTTGTCATCACCGGCCGTACCAAGTACTTTATCAATGCCTTTGGTGAGGAGCTGATTATGGACAATGCCGAGAAGGGACTTGCCTATGCCTGCGAGAAGACGGGTGCGCAGATTGCGGAATATACCGCTGCTCCTGTCTATATGGACAGCAATGCCAAGTGCCGCCACCAGTGGCTCATCGAGTTCTCTGAGGAACCAAAGGACCTGAATGAGTTTGCCAGCCTGCTCGATACCAAGTTGCAGGAGATCAACAGCGATTACGAGGCAAAGCGCTTCCACGATGTCACCCTCCAGCACCTGGAGATAGTGAAGGCTAAGCCGGGACTCTTCAATGAATGGCTGAAGAGCAAGGGCAAGTTGGGCGGACAGCATAAGATTCCTCGTCTGAGCAACAGCCGCAAGAACATCGATGAGATGCTCATGATGAACAAATAAGGCTTTTTATGTAAGCCTTTATGAATAAGGCTTTTACTGCATAATCTGCAGGAATAGTGGACATGTAAGATAGAAAAGAATGACAAACAAGAACGACATCATACAATTGTTGAAGAATCGGATAAAGGCAAATACCCTGTTTTTGCCTTTCTATCTGCTTGTCTTCCTATTGCTGGTTTCCTGTGCCAAGATGGGACAGCCGGATGGCGGATGGTTTGACGAGACTCCTCCCAAGGTGATAGGAGCTTCGCCAGCCGATGGCGCCGTGAATGTAAACCAGAAGAAAATCAATATCTACTTCGATGAGTTTATCAAGCTCGATAACCCTTCGGAGAAGGTGGTGGTTTCGCCACCACAGCTGGAACAGCCCGAAATCAAGGGTGCCGGCAGGCGAATACAGATATCGCTTGTGGATTCACTCAAGGCGAATACCACCTACACCATCGACTTCTCGGATGCCATCAGCGATAACAACGAGGGCAATCCGATGGGAAACTACACCTACAGTTTCTCTACAGGAGCTACCATTGATACGATGGAGGTATCGGGTCATGTGCTGGAATCGGAAAATCTGGAACCTATCAAGGGTATCCTGGTGGGATTGTATGCCGACCATGCCGATTCAGCCTTCCGCACCAAGCCGATGTTGCGAGTGAGCCGTACCGACAGTCGCGGCCGCTTTGTCATCAAGGGTGTGGCACCGGGTTCTTACCGCATCTATGCCCTGCAGGATCAGGATGGCGACTATAAGTTCAGTCAGAAGAGCGAAAAGATTGCTTTCTCCCACGACATCATCGTGCCTTCCTGCAAACCGGATGTTAGACAGGATACCACCTGGGTGGATTCCCTGCACATCAAGTCGATAGACCAGGTGGATTACACCCATTTCCTTCCTGATAATATCGTGCTCAGAGCCTTTACGGAGCCTCTGACCGACAGATTCTTCCTGAAGGCAGAGCGCCAGAAGGCAAATAGCTTCACCCTCTTCTTCAGTTATGGCGATTCCATTCTTCCACAGATCAAGGGGCTCAACTTTGATGCCGAGAATGCTTTCCTGGTTGAGGCTTCTGAGAAGAAGGATACCATTACCTACTGGCTGAAGGATACGGCACTGGTGAATCAGGATACGCTGCTGATGGATATCACTTACCGCATGACGGATAGTACCGGAGTACTGGTCAACAAGACCGATTCTGCCCAGGAAATCCTGTCAAAGGAACCATACGCCAAGCGAATGAAGGACATGGAAAAGGAACTGGCTGCCTGGACCAAGAAGCAGGAGAAAAAGAAGAAGAAAGGCGAACCCTACGATTCGGTGATGGAGGTGAAACCGCTCGATGTACAGCTGAGTGTATCATCGCAGTTTGATCCTGACCAGAATGTCATCTTCTCCTTCCCTACTCCATTGGCTAAGGTAGATACTGCCGCCATCCATCTCTATGCCAAGCATGATACGCTCTGGTATCGGGCTCCGATGGAATTCCTGCCGCTGGAGAACCGGAAATATGAACTCCGGGGAGAATGGCGACCGGATATAGAATACAGTCTGGAGGTAGATTCAGCTGCCTTTGAGGATATCTACGGATTGGCTTCCAAGCCTATCAAGCAGGGATTCAAGGTCAACTCGCTGGATACCTATGGTACGCTGCTTGTGAATATCACCTCGCTCCACGACCTGCCGCTCATCGTGCAACTGCTTGATGCACAGGATAAAATGGTAAAGGAGACTAAGACTGTGAATGGTGTGGCAGAATTCTATTATCTCAAACCACAGAAGTATTATATGCGTCTGATAGTAGATCGCAACAATAACGGCAAGTGGGATACGGGTAATTATGATAGCGACCAGCAGGCTGAGGAAGTATATTACTATCCGGAGGCGATAGAATGTAAGGCGAAATGGGATCTCACAGAAAGCTGGGATCCGCTGACCCGTGAACTCTCGCTGCAGAAACCGGGAGCCATCACCAAGCAGAAGCCTGATAAGGAGAAGAAAGTTAAGAATCAGAATGTACAGCGTGCCGCTAAGCTCGGCATTCAGTATGTTCCTAAAATGTAAAGGATATGAAGTTACTCAAGTCATTTATAGTAGCCATGTTGCTGCTTTTGGTCAATACTTCTGTATCGGCCCAGTGTACTTTCCGTAATACAGCATTCAAGTCGGGTGAATTCCTGACTTACAATCTCTATTACAACTGGAAGTTTGTATGGGTAAAGGCTGGCACAGCCAGCATGTCGGTGGTGCAGACCACCCACAAGGGCAAGCCAGCCTATCGTGGTTCGCTGGTAACCCGCGGTAACAAGAGAGTGGACGATTTCTTCGTTCTCCGCGATACCCTGCTCTGCTATACAGGTACCGATATGGCTCCGATGTATTTCCGCAAGGGTGCCCGCGAAGGCAAGCGATATACCGTGGATGAGGTTTTCTACAACTATGCCGGCGGTAACTGCAATGTGAACCTGCATTATCAGAACAAGCATGGTGAGCACAGATGGAAGAAGCATTCTTATGATGACTGTGTCTTTGACATGATGAACATCTTCCTGCGTGCCCGCAGCTTCGACCCTGCCAACTGGAAGAAAGGTCATAGCGTGAAGTTCCCTATCTGTGATGGTGGCGGTCGTACTCCTGCCCAGCTCAAGTATGGTGGCAAGGTGACCGTGAAGGCGGATAACGGCATCAAATACCGCTGTCTGCGTCTGGAATATCAGGAGTATGAGGATGAGAAGTGGAAGAAGATCGTGGATTTCTATATCACGGACGATGAGAACCACATCCCTGTTCGCCTGGATATGTTCCTGAAATTCGGCAGTGCCAAGGCTTTTCTCGTGAATGCCAAGGGTACCCGTAACCCGATAACTTCTATCGTGAAGTAGAAGTACGACAGAAAAAGTGATAGTGTAGGAGGAAAAATGAATAAAAAACAGATGAATACAGGCTTGGTCGTCTTCATCTGCTGCGTGCTTGTGGCTATAGGAGTTACCCTGCATCTCCGGAAGCATGATATGCTCCCTATCATCCACAAGGTCGTGGATAGCACGACTGCCACGCAGGTGGCGGATACGGTGAAGAAGAAAAAGCCTGTAGTAAAAAGAGATTTCAAAATCTCTGGTACTTTAAAGGATACTGAGGGAAACGGTGTGGCTGGCGTCATCGTGAGCGATGGCTTCAAATGCGTGAAGACCGATTCCCGAGGAAGATATAAGATGAAGCGAGACAGCTTGGCTCGCTTCATCTATTTTTCCGTGCCTGCCGAGTTCGAGGTTCCTACCCATTCGGCTACCGATCGCACGGCTTGTTTTTACCAGGCTGTTTCCAACAAGAAGAAGACTTATGACTTTACCCTGAGGCGATTGCCTGGTGGTAAGGAAACGCATCATAAGATGATTGTTATCGGCGACCCTCAGGTTACCAATGCCTACAGCCCTTACTATACTTCTCCGGACGATAACCCCATCAAGAAGAGCGATGTAGAAAGATTCACAACCCAGACGATGGCGGATATCAGACAGACCATCCAGAGTCTTCCTGCCGGAACTCCCGTATATGGACTGAGTATGGGAGATGATGTGCAGTATTATGGCGGCTATAATGCCAAGCTGGAGCGACAGATACGTGAGGCTTTGGGTTCTTCCGAGATGCGACTCTTCTCCGTAATCGGCAATCACGACCAGGATGGAAAGGCACTCTACCGCAGGAAGTGGGAGGAGAATTTCGGTCCTACCGATTTTTCCTTCGACCGTGGCGACGTGCATTATGTCTGCATCAACAACTGCTTCTTCCATCGTGGCATGTCCTATTATTCTCCTGGAGAATTGCGTGAGCGGCAGGTGAAGTGGCTGAAGCAGAATCTGGCTCTTACGCCCAAGGATAAGAAGGTGGTGCTCTGCTATCATATTCCTTTTACCTTCGGTAATGCGCCGTTCAGCAAGGCGAAGCCGCTGACCAATGCCAATGAGGAGGGGCATTATTCCTCTTCCCGCCTCTCTCTCCTACTCTCTCTGCTGAAGCTGTTTAAGGGAGGATACGAACTCTTCTGCGGACATACTCATTTTGCCTGCAACCACGAAATCAACTACGAGGGCGAGGATGTGATGGAGCATTGTCATGCTGCTGCATGTGGAAATATATGGCAGTCGAACATCAACATCTGCGGCACGCCGAACGGATATTATGTCTATAGTTTTGTGGGTACCAGCATCAGCAACTGCTATTACAAGGGAACTTTCTGGGATAAGAGCAAGCAGATGACCTTGTTCCGTGCGCAGACCGATTTCAACGGCGAGAAATATGCCAAGGACTGGCAGTTGGCAAACAACAGGAATATCCTGGTAGCCAATGTCTTCAATGCCACCAGTCACTGGCGCGTGGTAGCCGTAGAGGATGGCAAGGAATATCTGATGCGCCGCATCAGCAGCAAGGGTCAGGATGCCTTTGCCGCTGGCTATCATCATAAGTACAGCGAGAGTGTATCCTATCGGTTCGTGAGCAAGGGGAATGGTTATCTCATCATGAACCACCTATATTATTATACTCCAAGGAATCCGAATGCCCGAATCATCATCAAGGCATCCGATCCTTACGGAAATACCTATACGGCATCGAGCGACGAGGTAACGACAGAGCCTTTCGCCAATTATGCCCACTACTATGAGCGAGAGTACAAGGAATATAAGAAGCAGAAAGACAGCATGCTAAGAGATTCCGCAGTTACCAAGCAGAAGGATACGATTGCTGCTAAATCAGTCAATAACTAGAAAAGAAAAAGGAGATGCTACAAATTTTCAGCATCTCCGAAAATATTTAATGTGAATAATAAATCTCCTTTCACGGAATGTGGATTGTGCTGAAAATAAGAGAGTTAAGTGTGAAAGGATTTTTTGAGATGGTAATTGATGGCTAAGCTTAAATGTGGCGATGAGCCTTGCTTTTAAAGAGTATAGGTGGAGCCAAGGATCTGGTATAGTCAATAATAGATGTTTTGATAATGAATAATGGGTGTCTTTGTTATGAATGCTGGGATGAAGCATAGTAACCAGAAGGATGAGGAATAGATATTGGCAGGCGAAAAGAGACGATTTATCGACTGGATGACCAAGACCGTCTATATGGATGACTCGGGTCATCTATATGACTCACTCCCGTCATCTATATGGATGACCCGGGTCATCCGATACAAAGAAGCCTTTTCTATTCCTCTTGTGATAGATGCTTTCTCCCTTAGACTAAGTTGCCTTCTCCTTATATTAATAGTCCTTTCTGCTGATTGTTATTGTTGTTTCAGTGAATTCTCCTTTCACACTTAAGTGCTTGATTATGTGTATATTCTGTTGATTGTGAAAGGAGAATGAAATTTTAATTGCTGTTTTGAAAAGCTATTTTTGAAGGTGACTTTATGTTGAATCGGTTCAAAATACCATTGTATATATGCAAAAATCAGCTCAACTTGAACCAATATGAAACGCCTGCTTATGGACACTGATAGTTGGTTGCGACAACGGATATGTATGTGTATATGGAAGGCTTGGAAACTCCCGAAGACGAGAATTGCAAGATGAGCCATTGTGGAGATAGCAGTTGGGTATTCGGACTAACTTATCCGAATACCTGCTGCCATAAAGTCTTGTTGCTAATGATGATTCTTACATCTGCTTTCATATACTTTTGTAATACAGACTTTCTGTTATTCCCTTGTGCATTAATGGTAGCTGTTGCCACAAAGTAGTTGACATCTTCCTTGTGTACAAGCTTTGTGTTATGGCTTGTCACATCAAATTGATAAGAAATATTATCGTAGCCTTCAAAGGAAACATAAGCTGTTCTTGTCTCATTGAAGAGATACAGATACTTGTATGGTACAAACACCTGTACCATTCTATGATTAACAACCTCACCATTAGTCTCTATGGATATAGGATAAGGTATCTTGTAGAATGCGACTGCGAGGGCAAGGACTATGACGGTAATGATTACAGTCCCCAAGCTGACGAGACGAGGAGGAACTTTGCCTATCACATTCCTCACCTTCTCGCTTCTCAACTCTATATTATCTAAATCTTTTTCTTTCTGTTCCATATCAAAAGCATTTTAGTTTCCCAATTCCAACTGATTCTTCACCAAATTATAGTATGTACCTCGCTTGGCTGTCAATGATTCATGATTGCCTACCTCGACCACCTTACCATGATCTATGACTACTATTTGGTCGGCATTTTTCACCGTGCTTAAGCGATGAGCTACTATTACAACCGTCTTGCCCTTATAGAACTTATCCAGATTCTCCACGATGCTTCTCTCGTTGTTGGCATCAAGCGAGTTGGTTGCTTCGTCAAGGAAAATGTAGTCTGGATTCTTATAGACAGCTCTTGCTATAAGAATGCGCTGCTTCTGCCCTTGGCTCAATCCTACGCCATCACGCCCAATCTTGGTATTAAACTTCAATGGCAAAGCCATCACGTAATCCTTAATGCAAGCTATCTCGGCAGCTTTCAGCAGACGTTCCTTGTCTATGTCGCCATCATCAACAGCAATGTTTCTAGCGATACTTTCCGAGAAGATGATACCATCCTGCATAACAACACCACATTGCCTGCGCCACCACTTCTTGTTGAGAGTATTGATGTCGGTATTTCCGATATTGATTTGTCCCTCCAATACTGGATAATAGCCAAGCATCAAGCGGATGAGGGTGGTCTTTCCACTGCCAGACGCACCAACGATTGCCGTCACCTTGCCTTGAGGTATGTGGATATTTACATCATCTATGGTCTTGTGCAAAGTATGCGGGTCGTACTTGAACATGATGTTCTTGATGTCAATGCCCTCGTCTTTATTCTCTATTGAAGTTTTCAAGCCTTCCTTTCCGTTCTCATCATCCATTTGGTGAATCTCGTTGATACGCTCCAAGCTAATCTTCACATCTTGCAGAGAATAGAAGAAGTTCATCAGTTGCTCCACTGGTGAGTTAAGCTGACCGATGATGTATTGCACGGCGAGCATCATACCGAGTGTCATCTGTCCATGAATCACAGCGGTTGCAGCTACTACCGTGATGATGATATTCTTTACCTCATTGATAAAAATGCTTCCTGCCTCTTGTGTCTGTTGGAGCTTGAGTGATTTCATCTGTACTCCAAACAGGTCAGCTTGAGTATCCTCCCATTCCCATCTTCTGCGCTGTTCACAATCCTGCAACTTGATTTCCTGCATGGAAGTAATAAACTCATAGGTCTTGTTATTGTTGATGGCTTGTTGCTCGAACAATTCATAGTCGAGCACCTTTCTCCGTTTTAAGAACAGGGTCATCCAACCACCATACAGAATGCTTCCAAGCAAGAAGATAGCAAACACCAATTTGTTGTAGAAGAACAGCACCACCGAGAACACTACAAAAGTGAGCATTGCAAAAGTAATGTTGAGCGTTTGCTGTGTGAGGAAATTGTTCACTCGGCTATGGTCGTTTATTCTTTGCATCAAGTCTCCCATGAGTTTCGTGTCAAAGAAAGACATTGGCAACTTCAAGAGTTTGATGAAAAAGTCGCTTACCAAAGAGATATTGATGCGCAGGGAGATATGCAGCAACAGCCATCTGCGGATAAAGTCAATAGCCGTGCGACTGATGGTTAACATCAATTGCCCCAACAAGATAAGCCAGACAAAACCTATGTCTTGGTTCTTGATGCCAATATCGACAATAGACTGGGTAAGGAATGGCAAGACAAGTTGCAAGAGGCTTCCCACAACCAACCCCAAGATGATTTGGCCGAAATACTTGCGGTATTTCTTCACATACCCAAAGAGAAAGCGGAAAGACTTATTTTCTTTGACATTCTCCGTCCCTTCCATTTTATAGGTAAAGAATGCAGGAGTGGTTTCCAAGAACATGGCGATTCCATTGTCTTCATCATTAGATCTTGTACTTATCCAATGCTTTTTGAACTCCTCAAGGCTGTATGTTACCAATCCCTTCCCAGGGTCTGCAATACAGAATTCCTTACCATTCTTCACCTTGTATAGAACCACAAAGTGATTCTGGTTCCAATGAAGAACACATGGTAGAGGTGCTTTGCTAAAAATAGAAGTTGCAGCTCTTACACATGTAGTATGTAATCCAAGTATATTTGCTGCCTCATTAATGCCTAGCATAGACACACCTTCAGTTGTTGCAAAACAAAGCTTTGACAGGGAATCCATAGAATATTCCCTGCCGTAATATTTGCATACCATCTGTAAGCAAGCAATGCCGCATTGCATGGAATCCTTTTGTAAACATAATGGCATCTTTTTCATTATTCTTCTTATTTAAAACATATTGACAACATGATTTCTCTTCCACGTAGATACCGAACAGACTCTATACGACTGAGGGTGTCGTAAATGGAATAACTATAAGTGCGGGTATTTATGATGTTTGAAGTCAACAGCTGTAAATCTATCTTTTTCCCCAATGCGTATTTTACTTTCGAATCCAACAAGAAGCAATCCTTGTAGGTGTCTTCAGACTGCTGGTTATGAAAATAATCGCCAGCCACCTCAAATATCAGTTTGGAGGTGGCCGAAATATCCATCGTAAATCTGTGCAGCACGTTGTTACGCCTGTTGTCAAGTGAAGTTCCTTTACTAAATGCTGAGCTGCCAAACGCCTTAAAAGCATAGGTCATATACAACCATTTATTCAAGTTGGCATTCACTTGTCCTCCTATAGAATAGTATGTTCTAACAAAATGAACGGGTGTCTCTTCACTCGACACTGCAGAGCTATTTCTTCTAAAAATGCCATTTATAGAAACACCGCCTCGAATGAAGTCAAGCGTCTTGCTTATATTTCCTATCGCTTGGAATGACTGCGAGAAGGAGGCTACGTCCTGATAATAGCTGATGATGTTGTCATCGGAAAATCTTTGGGCAGGCAAGGTTGGTGTGTCTTGCCATGATTTTGACAATATCACATTGGCAAACAATCCCTCGCTGACATTGCGATAAGAGAAGTTACCCGACAGTCGTTTGTTTTTTGTTGTATAGAGTTTGTTGACTCCAAGAACTATTGTCCTGTAGTCGGTATACAATGGGGCTTCATGGATGTCATGCAAATCTGTTGGAGCCTCATTCAGTCTTCCCGTAACTGTCATTGATAAACCTTGAATAGGTCGCCAACGCAACTTCAAGGTTGGTGACACAAATAGTTTTTCGCTATCATCGGCTGCACTTAAATGATAGGAATCATAAGATATAGGGCACAACAAATCCACATTGAATCTACTTAATGTGTATTCAACTTGTGGAGTGACAAACAGTTTCAAATAGTTGGTTGTCAAGTCACCATATTGTACAGGTTCTCCTGCTACCGACACGGCAACACCATCCGCTTTTGAATCCATTTTACGAAAATACCCTTCGACACCACCTTCCAAAGAGAGTTGCACCTTTGACAAGTTGAAAGTATATTGCGCCTTTTCGTTGGTGAAGAAAGCATGGTCTTGATTCATTTGATAAATCTTTCCTTTGGTCTGATTGGTAAAGTTGACATCTAAATTGGATGTCAGGTTCTCCCACTCATTGTCTGCATAAAATGTAATAAGATGCTTCTCAGCAAAGCGTTTGATTATTTTGGTCTTATTACTGAGGTAAAAGTTGGGGGTTTCAACCTTCTGAAAGTTCTCGCTCATACCTACAGAACTATCATACCATTTCAGCACAGGCTTGAAGGTATTGTTGAAGAAATACGACTTTTTGTTCATTTCCACCACAAAAGAGCCCGTCAGTTGATTTTCTCTTTCCATACCATTCCTGTCTTCCCTGATAACCTTTGTGGAATTTGGCATGAAATAGGTTATCTCTGAAGCCGCAGACATCTTGTTGCGATAGTTGTAATAATCTATCTGCCCCTTGTATTCTACCGCTTTTTTCTTCCACATGTGAGAGGTTGAAAACATGTGAGAGCGATTGAATAGGGAACGTTTAGGGTCAAGAGAAGAAATTGATGGAAGAGACAGAGACACATAATCGCTCAGTTGGGTGTTTCGCTCATTCTCTAGAAAATCGGTAGTCTGACTCTCCAAATTTTTTCCAGCATTATTACTTTTCAGAGTCGTTATCGTTTGATAGCTTGGCTGGGCTTTCATCAAGAATAAGTCACAGTCCCATACCATTCCCTTGGGTTGCGTAGATACGCCACCAGCTAACTGACCATTCAGCAACCAGGTGCCTTTTGACTTATTCTTGAGTTTTAGATTGATGGCAGCCTGGTCGCTCAAGCCTATGCCAGAGAGTACCTGCATCGGTTGATGGTTTTCCAGTACTTCCACCATTCCGATGTCATTCGCAGATATACCATTCGTGGCTACCCCATATTTGCCACCCAGCAAATCGTTGCCTTCGATATAAAACTTATTGATGGCTAGACCTTGATATTCAACGCTTCCATTGTCTTTCACGTCAATGCCAGGCATGTGCTTCATCACATCCCCAATTGTACGATCTTGTTTTTGGGTAAAGGTTGCCACGTTATATTTGATGGTATCTCCATTAGCTCGTATTCTGTCTGCCTTCACCACAACCTCTTTGATACTATAATTTCCATCATCTAGCTTGATAGTTAAAGGGGTATGTATCTCATTAATAGGCATGGAGTATTTCTTAAAACCCAACATGCTCACATTGACGGTAAGTTTTGTGGAGTCAGCAACATCAATGCTAAAGGCTCCTTCAGTATCCGTTGATGCAAAGCCCGCAATTTTTCCATTACCATTTTTTATAATTACATTAGCCCCAACAATAGGGACCTCAGTTGCCTTATTGACGACGTGACCAGATACGCTTGTTTGTGCCATAGAACATTCTATAGCACAAATCAGCATTACTATAAACGATATGAATCTATTCATGAGGATAGTCCGCTTCTTCAAAATCATAATTGGTATGCGCTGGTCTGCCGGTGTCTGCCTTTATGTTTTGGGACTTAATTCCAAAAGCACCAGATGAAAGAATCGCATTTTTGATACTTTTTCCTAAAGCCTTTCTATTTTGTACCAAAGCTTTAATTCGTTCTGTCTTAAATCTGTCACTATAATTAAAATACTCCACATTTCCCGCATTTTCACTCTGGATTTTCAAGGCAACATACTGATAGTGCATCTTTTCATCGTGTGCCTCCAATATCAACCCTGGTAAACCACAAAGTTTCCAAGGACCATCATGTATGGGGATTTCTGGGGAATACCAAGCTGTCCATTGGCGACCTCTATAGAAGCAAACAGCCTTTAGACATTCATACCCACAAATTACCTTGCTGCTGTCAGGCACCAGTTGCCAACTCGGTTTATCTATGGGTTCTTGATAATACCAACTAGACAAGTTAAAGCGAAGGAACACAGTATTTTCTCCTTCGGGGTAGTTTTTGAAGATTACATCATTCTCTAACTCTGCTACACGATGAAAGGCTTGATAGTCATTCATCATAGCCATCACGTAGTCAAAGTTACGGCTACTTATAGAGTCGTTAGTCTTTTTGGCTGCCGAATAGAATGCACTGTATTTCTTGCCTGCTTTCAATGTCAGCAAGTCTTGCTTGTAGTCATTGGCAGCATTTAGTGTATCCGTTACTTTTGTACGTTCGTACACTACACTGATAATGGCAGGCTCCAGAACTTTCTCATCAATTACTACTTTGGCATTGACTGTATGAATGCTTGCAAACAAGAGAAGTAAAATATAATATATATTTTTTTTCATTAACGTTAATGTTTATAGATAATTAAAAGGTTGGAGGGGATCCTTCCTCCAACGATTAAATAATGTTTTAGCAATACTTTTCGAATTGGTCTGCCCACAAATTCCATTCTCCTTTAGACCAAGTTGCTCCATTCTTATTGGCATTGGCAACTAAATCATCACAACGGCTATGAGCTTGCACTGAGCCACCCAATAAATTGAGCAACTCCATTTTAGATAACTGTTTCATATTGTTCTTGTTATGAAATTACACATTACTTGCACGCGAATGATTTTGCGTTTATAGGTCTTATGCCTACTTCTTTCTGATTATATGATCGATCATTATGTACTTTATATCTGAACTAGAATAATCCTCTGACAGCAAGATACCGTTTATAGCTATCATAGGATAGCTATGGATATTATTTTTTATAGCAACTTCCTGAAACTTTTGCATAAGCAATCCTGCTTTTTGTTGAATTGAGAAAGCAAAAGTTGGAAAATCTGACAATTGTTTGCCTTTTGCCCACATTCGTAGCATTACCTTGAACTCTATTGGATTTGTCAAATACAAACTTATCCAATTTCTTGCTGTCTCTGCAATTTCTTTGTTCATAGAGGCTATGATAAGCTTGATATTATATGGGCATACAGAATTAGAATTCATATATTCCATTAGCTCAAATAAAGCTTGACGGCAATGTGGACACTCTGGAGAAAGAAACAAAACTATTTCGTCTGTAGCTTGATTCCCTATAATAGATATAGCATCAGGACATAAGACAAGACGTTTACTTCTCTTTTGTAAAATGTCATGATCTCTTTTAAATTTCAATAATGAGCATTTTGTTTGTTCCTCTCTATTTTTAAGCATCTTATATTTATGGTCTTGCCAAAGTATAGCAAGGATAAAGAAGAACAATATGCCTTCAAAAACTAGCAGAGATAAATCCATGTTCCCTTTATCAAAGAGAGCAATGGTTGCTTCAAAAACTAGGCACATCTGTAACAAAGCACAAAATAGACAGATCCTTTTGATTTTTAACTGTGCAAAAACAGTATAAGCCAATATTGGTAAACAACCAATGACTGATGGCATATAAATAACATATATGTCTACACTTGACATTGTAACTATGCTAAGCAAAATTACCATCAATTGAGATGCAAAATATGCAATAGATAAATCTACTAATCTTATGGTCCCTATAGTAGCATAATTAGATTTTATAACTTTATCACAATCAACCGTTTTCCCAATATGGCACAAACGAGTAACTGAAGTTGGAGCGTTTCTCTCTTCTTTAAAATACAGAAAGAGAGAAAAAGCCAATCCTAAGATGCTAACCAAAGATGGCAATGCAATAGGTAGAGCACTTACTGATATCGCAAGAAATATCAGCAAAGACAACATCTTACCATAACTTACTTTCCGTATGGATTCTTGTTTTGATCCTACTGGAAATATTATGATGCCATCCCAAATTTCCCTTAATTTATCAATAGACTTAACTATCCACTTTTGCTCTTTTAGAGAATATAAATATAATTGTTGTGTATTATTTGTGCTTTTTGCTATAGCTAAAACTTGTTCACCATTTATCACTAAATGAACAAGGAAAGGAGATTGAACTTCATTAAAGTTTAATACATCGGTTTTTACAGCTTTTGCTCTAACACCAATAAACAACAACGTATCTATGACAGACGACAAAGAAGGGTAGCAAGGAGAAGACTCCAAAAAGAGTCTTACTTCTTGTACCTTTACAGATGGCTTAAGCATCTTGCAATATTTTACCATTACATCTGTCAACATTAATTCTTGTTTTTATAGTTTATAACTCTATTTTACTATGATACATACTATTCCCATCAGAAATAGAAATTTGATAGTAACCACTCAACTCTTGAGGAAACTCCAAGTTCGTACCTGTTATATAATAGGTATAAACTTCTCCCTCCTCACTTTCCAACATGAGCGTATAACCAACTACTTGAGTTGGAACAGTCAATGTGTGACCTACCAAATCAACGACCAAAGGACGTTTGAAAGATCTGCTGCCAGGCCGATTTTTTTGGTTTGTACCAATAATACTATAGCTAAGTTCATAAGACTCAGCTATAGAATAAAGAGGGTACAAAAGCAATGCCCACCCACAAAGCAATGTTGATAATAATCTGTTCATTTTTCTAATTGTTTTTATCGGCTGCAAAGTTACAAAACTATTGCTATCTATGCAAACAAAACTGACTCTGAAAATTTACACGGAATTTATAATGTGTCATAACTGTTTGTCCATCAAACTATTAAAACATTATTTATATAGAATTTACATTACCGCTTCCTTAAGATATTTTACGAATAAGGTTGTCAAATTCTTTTGGACTACCTTCCTTTTGATATATTTTTCCTAACATTCTCTTTCGAATAGCAGAAATTCCTGACCAAGACATCCCCACAAGATTTGCAATGAAAGAGGTTGTAAAGCCTAATCTTACCAGCAAACAAATTCTATATTCCTTCTCATTCAATTGATTTTTAAGCAATGGAACTATAGAAGGAATAATCTGTTCGACAATGATAGTCAACTCATCCCAATCTGCATCACATATTGTTTCCTTTGGGTGCAACTCCATAAAACGCAATTTCTTATATATAGATGATTCCTTCAAATAAATGTCTGTATCAGAAAGTAAAGGAATAGAAGAATTCTCTTTCAATTTATTTATTTCCAGTTGCAATTTACGAATTTTCTCTTCTTTTTCACGAACAGCCTTTGACAAACCTTCTTCATTTTTTACCAATAATTGAGCTAATTCCTCTTGAAGTTTTTTCAATTTTAGCAAACTATCTTCATAGAGAAACCTTGTTGCTATTATTTTTTTCTTCTTCAACAACAAATTCCTTCTATACATAAGAGTTAAGAATATCACGACCAACAAACTTCCTAGCAAAACTAAATAAATAACATGAGTTCTTTGCACTACTTTTTGTTCTGCCAATATAGCCAAGTCTTTATGCCTGCTATAGTCATACATAGACTGAACTTGTTGCAGTTGGTCCTTTCTGACTTCAATGATATCTGAATCTTGATATTCAAAACCTTGTAATGCATAGGATGCTGATAAAGACGGATTTTTATCTTTATAGTATACTGCCAATGCTTTCGAAATAGCAGCTTTATTACCATAAGATTTGCTAAGCATTAAACCTTGGTGTAGTTTTTGCAAAGCAGAGTCTTGTTGATTAGATAACATATAATACGTTCCCTGTTCACAAAGCAAAAAAGCCTTGGCATCCTTATAATTAGAATTTCCTTCATAACACGTAGAAAGATAAGCATTGAATGCTTTCTTCGCATTAGCCCAATCCTTCTTTTTCACGAAATAATCATAATTGCAGCCAAAAGTTATAGCTGCATCGCGCTTATGTCCCAAAGAATTAAGTTTCTTTGATACCCTTGTATTTATTAGAGCCGAAGTATCAGTCATCCCCAAAAAGTCATAAGCACTCGTTGTGTTCTGATAAAATCTTAGTGCATTCAAAGTATCGTTTGCCAAACTTGCATATCTAGCAGCTTCAGTAAAAGCATCTATTACTTGATATGGCAAATACTGCTTATCAAACAATGTTGCCATCTGACCATATACCCTAGCCAAAGTTGCATAATCACAATCCTTGGATGTAGTATCAGCTTGCTCTGTAGCCTTATGATAATACTCCAAAGCTGTTGGTGCCTCATGCATATCTCTATACACGCAGCCCAGAACATAATAAGCAAGCATACGATCATTGGCTGAGCCATGATGCTCATAATAATCCGCTACTTCTTGCATCACGCTATCTGACTTAAATGGAATATATGCCTTATTCATCGCCTTGTGATAAAGCAATTCATAACGCATTCTTTGCCTTTTCGTCAAATCTGGCAGCTGCGGTTTTATGCCATCAAGCATTCGGATGGCGATTTTTGCCGAGTCATCATCTACATCCATGATGCTGTCAGCTCGCTGCATCAAGTTATCATACTTCTTATTGCCTGTACAAGAAACTATGGCAAGAAGAAAAAACACGAAATATATGACCTTGTATCTCATCATTCCTTACGTTTTAGTTATTATACTAAATAAGGTATGTTTCTCAAAACGTTTCTTGAGAGACATACCTTATTATATAAAGACACAATTTTACTTGTTCAGTTTCCAGGTAACACCATCCTTGGTGTCCTTTACTTCGAAGCCGGCTTCAGCCAGGGCATCGCGAATCTGATCGCTGGTAGCCCAATCCTTATCAGCCTTTGCCTTGGCACGGAGGTCGAGAACCATATCCACTACCTTTCCGTAAGCCTCTTCGCGGGCATCGTTGTTGACACCCTTCTCGCTCATCAAACCGAGCAGGTCGAAGGTGAAGAGCTGCATGGTGTCTGAAAGCTCCTTCAGGTCTTCGGCAGAGATGTTTGCCTTATGGTCGAGGGCTGTATTAATCACGTGGCAAGCCTCGAAGAGGTAGCTGATAACGAGCTGAGTCTGGAAATCATCGTTCATCGCATCATAGCAGCGCTGGCGCAACTCGCTTACGAACTTCTTCACCTGCTCATCGCTCTGCTTAGCCACAGGCACACGCTCCAGGTCGTTCAAACCGTTCATCAGGCGCTCCAATCCCTTCTGGCTAGCCTTCAAGGCATCGTTAGAGAAATCTACTGTGCTGCGGTAGTGAGCGGAGAGGATGAAGAAACGGATGGTCATTGGCGAATAAGCCTGTTCCAGACTGTCGTGATTGCCAGTGAAGAACTGCTCCAGAGTGATGAAGTTGCCAAGACTCTTACCCATCTTCTGACCGTTGATGGTAATCATATTGTTGTGCATCCAGTAATGAACCATCTGGTCACCCTGAGAAGCTACAGCCTGCGCAATCTCGCACTCGTGGTGAGGGAAAATCAAATCCATGCCGCCACCGTGAATATCGAAGTGGCAGCCCAGATACTTTCTGCCCATTGCAGTACACTCGCAGTGCCATCCAGGGAAACCATCACTCCAAGGACTAGGCCAGCGCATGATATGCTCAGGTGAAGCCTTCTTCCAGAGGGCGAAGTCAGCCTGGTTCTTCTTCTCGCCGATACCAGCCAGCTCGCGGCTCTCGTTGATAACGTTCTCCAGGTTACGTCCGGAGAGGATACCGTACTTATGATCCTTGTTATACTTCTCGATATCGAAGTAGATAGAGCCGTTGCTCTCGTAGGCATAGCCATTGTCGAGGATTTCCTGAACCAGTTTCTCCTGCTCTATGATATGGCCTGTGGCATGAGGCTCAATGCTAGGAGGAAGCACGTTCAGCGCTTCCATGGCATCGTGGTAGCGGTTGGTGTAGTACTGAGCAATCTCCATTGGCTCCAACTGCTCCAGGCGTGCCTTCTTCTCAATCTTGTCGTCGCCCTCATCTGCATCGTGCTCCAGATGGCCCACGTCGGTGATGTTTCTAACATAGCGAACCTTGTAGCCCAAGTGCTTGAGATAGCGGAAGAGTATATCGAAGGTGATGGCAGGACGCGCATGACCTAGATGCGGATCGCCATACACGGTAGGGCCACAAACATACATGCCCACGTTAGGAGCGTGGAGCGGAGTGAATCTCTCTTTCGTACGAGTGAGAGTGTTGTAAATCAGTAATTTCTGTTCCATCTTGTATGAACCTTTCTTTTTATTATTTATATTTGTCTGCAAAGTTAACTCATTTTTCTGACATATCCGCCAAATCATCCGCAAAATGTTATTAAATACCTCGAAAATACCACTTTTATCTTAGAAAAAGAGAGAGAATATCAGGAGAAAGACTTTTGCAAGTAGGCTCTGCCCCCTACGCCCTACCTTTCAGGGTGCGTGGATGCCAGCCTTATTTTTGCATAAAGCAAGTGAATTCTGCATATCTATTCACGAATTGTAAGTAATTTGCCTATTATCTGTATAAAATCATCAAATTATTAGCTTATGTCAAAAATAATGTGTAACTTTGCAGCCACAAATAGGTATCAATTATTTAGAATGCGGCTATCAGTTCCGCTAATGAGTATTAAGAAAGAAGAAAATGGCATATATTAGATTAAGCGCTGCTGAAGCAGCAGCGATGATTAACGATCAAGATACAATCGGTTTGAGTGGTTTTACTCCAAACGGCGTGCCTAAGGCCACCTTCCGCGAACTCTCCAAGAGAGCCGTGGCAGAACATGAGGCGGGCCGACCTTTCCAGGTGGGCATCCTCACGGGTGCTTCTACCTCGCAGAGTATCGAAGGTGACATGGCAGCAGCCCATGCCATCAAGTTCCGTGCGCCATTTTCTACCAACAAGGATTTTAGAACTCATACCAATCTGGGCGAGATAGATTACGAGGATATGCACCTCGGTCACATGGCTGAGCGCCTGCGCCGTGGTTTCTATGGCGAGATAGACCTTGCCATCATTGAGGTTTCCGACCTGGAGGAAGGCGAAACCACCTGCAAGGCATTCCTTACCTCTGCCGGCGGTATCGTTCCTACCATCGCACGACTCGCCAAGAAGGTGCTTATCGAGAAAAATACTTTCCACAGTCCTGCTTCCCGCTATCTGCACGATGTGTATGAGATAGCAGAATGCCCGTTCCGCACCCCTATCCCAATCTTGAATGTGGGCGATAGAATCGGTAAGGAATATGTGGAGATTGATGCGCATAAGATTATCGGTGTGGTGGAATGCAACATCCCGGAGGAGGCGCGTGCCTTCAAGCCACTCGATCCTGTAACCGAGCAGATGGGACACAATGTGGCTGATTTCCTGGTCAGCGACTTGAAGAAGGGGCATATTCCTCCTCAGTTCCTGCCTTTGCAGAGCGGTGTGGGCGTAACTTCCAACGCCGTATTAGAGGCTTTGGGACAGAATCCTAACGTGCCGGTATTCAGCGTCTATACCGAGGTGGTTCAGGATGCCGTAGTGAAATACATGCGCGAGGGAAGAATCAAGGATGCTTCCTGCTCTTCGCTCACCGTTACCAATGATACATTGAAAGAGGTGTATGATGATATTGAATACTTCAAGAAGCATCTCACCATCCGCCAGAGCGAGATTTCGAACTCTCCTGAGGTGATTCGCCGACTGGGTGTCATCGCTATGAACACCGCTATCGAGTGTGATATCTACGGCAACGAGAACTCCAGCCATATCTGCGGCAGCAAGCTGATGAATGGTATCGGAGGTTCCTGCGACTACGAGCGTAATGGTTATATTTCTATCTTCACCACCCAGAGTACCACTAAGAACGGTTGTATTTCTGCCATCGTTCCGATGTGCAGTCACGTGGACAGTACCGAGCATGATGTGGATGTCATCGTTACTGAGCAGGGAGTAGCCGATCTTCGTGGCAAGGGTCCTTTGCGTCGTGCCAAGGAGATTATCGAAAACTGTGCGCACCCGGATTATCGCCCTATGCTCCGTGAATATCTGAAGTTTGCCGAGAAGGGACACGAGCCACAGAGCATGCGTGCCGCCCTCGCCATGCACGATACCTTCCTGAAGAAGGGTGATATGAGATTGACAGATTTTGGAGAATATCTGAAATAAGAAAATCCCCGATAGAGCCTGGCTGCTTTATCGGGGATTATTGTATTGATAACCTGATTTTTGTTTATAACTTCAGAAGTTTGGCGAATTCCCAGACCACGATGCCGGCTGTTACGCTGACATTCAGGGAATGCTTGGTGCCAAACTGTGGAATCTCCAGGCAGCCATCGCTCATATCCACGATGTTCTGCTTCACACCCTTTACTTCGTTGCCGAAGATAACGGCGTAGCCCTTTGGAAGTGGAGAGTGATGAGTGGAGAGTGAAGAATCTGATGGCTTCTCCCCTACTTCCTTTCCGAAAATTCTTTTATGGGAATTTTCGAGGTTCTGAAGCTTGGTAGAACCCTCTACCTGCTCGATGCTATACACAAAGTAGCCTTTCTGCTTCAGCTTTTCCACAGCCTCTTCGGTGGTCTTGAAGTACTCCCAATCCACGCTGTCCTCGCCTCCCAATGCCGTCTTGTGGATTTCGGTATTGGGAGGAGTGGCGGTGATACCGCAAAGATACACCGCCTCTACACGGAAGGCATCGCAGGAGCGGAACACGCTTCCCACATTATATAATGATCGCACATCGTCCAGGACTACTATCAATGGAAGCTTCTCTGCCTCCTTGAATTCTTCCAGCGTGAGGCGATTCATCTCTATCGTTCTTAATTTACGCATAGTTATTCTGAAATGAAGGGGCTATCCCCTACTCTTTTGTATATTTATGCCTCTGCCTCCTTGGTCTTATAGACCAGGGCATACATGCGAATTTGCTTGATCATCGCCAGCAGACCATTGCTGCGGGTTGGGCTGAGGTGGTCCTTCAGACCAATCTTCTCTACGAAATAGAGGTCGGTATCCATAATCTCTGTTGGAGTATGACCGCTCAACACACGAATCAGGAGGGCGATGATTCCCTTTACGATGAGGGCATCGCTATCGGCTGTAAATACGAGCTTGCCATCCTCGTAGTCGCATTGTAACCATACGCGGCTCTGGCAGCCGTCTATAAGGTTCTGCTCGTTCTTGTATTTCTCGTCGAGAGGAGCCAACTCGTTGCCCAAGTCGATGAGCATCTGATACTTATCCATCCAGTCGGAGAAATCCTGGAACTCCTCTACCACTTCATCCTGCAATTCATTAATTGTTGCCATTATTTTATTTCTTTAATTTCGTTTACTGTAATCAACTTATAGAGCTTATCGTTAGGGCGCACCTTATCCGGTACGGGGATAGACACTCTCCAACCCTGCTGCGCTGTTTCCACAGGCTTCAGGTCGTAGCGGATTTCATCGGCATTGAGATACATCACGCCGGTGGTGTTACCCGTAATCAGAAGTTTCTCGCCCTTATCAAAGGTAGAAGCCTCTACGGCAACCTCTGCCACGCCCAGCTTGGAGAAGTATTTCATCACCTTGCCCACGAGCACCTTCTTCTCGGTAGCCACAGAACCATAGTGCTTGTTCCACTCGCCGAGGGTCTGACCTTGGTAGTAACCATCCCAGAAACCGCGGTTGAATACGGTGGCAAGTCTTTCATCCCACTCATCTTTCTTCTCTTCGGTAAAGGTACCGTCCAGTACGGCGGCTATCGCCTCCTTGTAGCACTTCACTACGGTATATACGTATTCAGGTCCACGGGCACGACCCTCAATCTTGAAGACGCGAACGCCGGCATCCATCATACGGTCAATGAAGCGGATGGTCTTCAGGTCCTTCGGACTCATTACATACTTATTGTCTATTTCCAGCTGGTTGCCGGTTTCGTTATCCGTAACGGTATAGCTGCGGCGGCAAATCTGAACGCACTCACCACGGTTGGCAGAGCGGTTGGCATTGGCAAGGCTCATATAGCACTTGCCCGATACAGCCATGCACAGGGCGCCATGGCAGAACATTTCGATGCGGATCTGCTTGCCCATAGGACCGCAGATGTTCTGCTTCTCTATCTGCTCATGGATATGCTTCACCTGGTCCATGTTTAATTCACGTGCCAGAACGGAAACATCTGCAAAGCGTGCATAAAACTTCAAAGCCTCTGTGTTAGAGATATTTAACTGTGTGGAAAGGTGCACTTCCTCTCCTACTTCATTGCAATAGCTCATCACAGCCACATCGCTGGCGATGACGGCAGAGATGCCTGCCTCCTTGGCAGCATCAATGATTTCCTTCATCGTAGGGATGTCGTTGTCGTAAATCACTGTGTTGACGGTGAGGTAAGTCTTGATGCCATGTTCGTTGCAGGTGGCAGCAATCTCACGCAGGTCGTCGATAGTAAAATGATTGGCAGAATGTGAACGCATGTTCAACTTGCCGATTCCGAAATATACGGAGTCGGCACCAGCCTGAATAGCGGCAGCCAAAGACTCGCGCGAGCCCACAGGTGCCATCACCTCAAATTCGTTTATCTTTGTATTCATGAATGCAATTTCTTATTTTTGGGTACAAAGGTACTGCTTTTCTTTGAAAAATCATACTAAAAGGCGCATAAAGATATATAATAAGGTATAAAAACAAAAATAGTAGCCACTAAAACCTGATATTTTAGCTGGCTACTATCTATTTCTAGAATGCCTTGGTATGAACGCATTTCATGTTCTTTTCAAGCTGGGAAGTTGAGCTGGCACCTACCAGTACGCTGGTTACGCCTTTCTGGTGGAGAATCCACGCCAGTGCCATCTCGGCGAGGGTTTCGCCTCGTTCGCCGGCTTCCGCATTCCATTGCTTCAACTGCTCCAGGAGTTCCGGAGTCAGGGCGCTGTGCTTCAGGAAGTGCTCCTTTGCCATGCGGCTATCGGCTGGGATGCCGTTGAGATAGCGGTCGGTGAGGAGACCTTGGGCGAGGGGAGAGAAGGAGATGAATCCGATGCCGTTTTCGTGGCAGTAGTCGAGGGTTCCGTTCTCCTGTGGCGCACGGTCGAGCATGTTGAGTCTGT
>ERZ1031020.83-NODE-83-length-56084-cov-9.811419_pt1 | contig 56084 bp, 38 predicted proteins | sample MGYA00517109_ERZ1031020 | MGnify/ENA primary metagenome ERZ1031020 (study PRJEB33719, sample SAMN04261270) | wastewater metagenome | biome: rural village; feature: human; material: feces | host: Homo sapiens | place: El Salvador | collected 2013-01-07 ... | reverse complement strand
GGTATCTATATCTAACTGATCAAGATTTATCTTACCACCAAACTCATATTCTTTATCCTTATAATTATTTCCCATAACCTTAAGGTAGCCCAAAAATGGAGAAAGACAAGTCTTAAGAAGTTCCAGTTTCGTCTTACCAAAATCCGACAACACACGGTTGGATTCTTCTCTTCTTCTTCGGTTTTCCTCTTCTATGTTAGCAACCATTCTATCAGCAAGTTCCTTTGCCTCCTTTGCTTTTTTTCGAGAATCATATGCCTCATAACCTGTTACTACTCGTCCTATTTTACCCGCACCCTTCGCTACATTTTTGGCACCCTTTGTTAAAGATTTGGCGCTATCACAAACCTCATTAAAAGTTTCATCAATACAATCACCAATAAAAGAACTTGTTGCATCAATGGCCTTATCGGCTGATTTAGCCAGATCACCAACAAAGGTACCCTTCATTGATTTAGAAATAGATTTTAATAAGCCCATATCAATATTGTTTTTTAAGTTTTACACTACCGTCAAATGTATATACTGTGTACTCTCCGTCAAGTACACCTTTCTTATAGTTTCCTTGTATATAAGGCTGACCATTTTTAAAATAAACGGTGAAAGGACCATCAGGTACATCATTAATTTTGATCTGTTCCTTATTTGTTTCTCCGGTAGGATAATATACAAAGCATTCAGCTACCTTATTTTTATCTTGAAATTCACCTTTACAAGCAATCGCTCCATTATCATAATATTCTACAAAAGGACCGATTTTCTCACCTTTAGCCCACATAATTTCAGACTTAACCTGCTGATTAGGATAATAAGTGATTTCTTGACCATTCATCACTCCATTTATTGTGACATAGGTACGACATACAGACTTATCTTCATAGTATTCTGTATGTTTTATCGGAACATACTTTCTTCTATAGAAAGCGAAATAGAAAACAAGTAACACTGTGCAGATTATCACAACACAGATTATTGAAGTTGTCAATATATTCATACTCTTACAAAAGTTTTTTAGTCCAACTTTTTAAACTCAAAATCATTCTGATTGTAACATACTTTCTTGAAGTCGAAGGCGTAGAGACACAATTGACACCCAATCAGTTGTGGTAATATTTCCACAACTGATCGGGTTATCAACATTATGCCTTACATTTTATATCCTCCAATTCCTTGGCACGTTCCTCTGATATTCCCAATGACTTTCTTTCACGCTCCAACAATCGGCGGACATTATTAGGTATAGCTCCATCTTCGATAACATCGTCAAGAGCTTCCATATACTCTTTTTCTTCATCGGTAAAAGATTCCAAAGAAGCCTTTACCATGTCCTCTATCTCTTGCGCTCTCGTCTCTGACAATCCGAGTTTCTGACGTTTACGCTCCAAGAACTTACGAGAAAGAGCATCTATTTCGGACGCATCTTCCAAACAGAACTCTACTTCTTCCTTATATGCCAACTCATCCTCTGACAATTCAGAATTCTGTGTTTGAGCGATCTGAGCAACAGCCTGACCATTAGAGGCATCAACATTATCATCATCAAAATCCTGCAAAGGCTTAAACTGCATATCAATCTCCCATTCTATCTCTTCTGTCTTGCTAAATGTCTTATCCGTTTTTGCATCATAAGATCCACTTGCCTTAGCAAAAAGATATTCAAAAGAGCCTTTTAAAGACGTCAATTGATTGGAAGAAACCGTTGTCGTTTCTATAGAAGAAACATGTTCAACGTAAGACAATATATTACCATTCAGTCTCTGCTTCACCAATGTCTGCCATGTAGGGTCTGAGTCATACCAAACCATTCCTTCCGGACAGAACGGCTTCTTTATTGGAGAATAGCGCTGAACAAGTTCCACACCATCTTTAGAAGAATAGGTGTTGGTCTCAGAACCAGAAACTTCGTGACTACCCCCTACATTTAAGAATTTGCGTCCTACTTCTCCAGAACGTTCTACGCTTGAAGCCTCAGAGTTAGAAACGTCAAGGCCTTTAATTCTCTTGAACTTGATTTCTACAGCTCCCAAGCATTGAGCTAAATAACATAGCTCACGCACCTTTTCCATGAACAACTGCTCCGTTGCATTTTCAAAAGGAATATAAACTCCCGGCTTTAACGGATGTCCAATATATAGCGTATTTGGCTGCGGATGACCTATAGGGAAATTGATATAATCAGGAATCTGTCCAAGGGCAAAAATCCATTGCACATTATCTTCCTTGTCATAACAACCTGGTATCTGCTTGTCGTTGCTTACCGTGAACAGGAACTTACGTTTATTGTAGTCATCATTCAAGAACGAGTTTTTGTCTCTGCTAATTTCTCGTGTCAACAACTCATACGAATTCTTTGCGTTCTTTTTAAGATCAAAATCTTCAGAATCCATAGCAGCAATAAAGCAATTACGAGCTGAACGCACATCGTCGGCCATCTGCTCTATTTCTCCCTTTTGTTTGAATATAGTGTATCTGAAAGGATCTTCATCCTCACAAAGTTCCATAGCCTGATCGCATGCTTCTATTGCATCACGCATATAAGAGTTCATACCCTTATGTGAATCCTTTTCTCCCTTTTTAGACAAGGCATCAGAAAGGTACATATAAGCTATGCATTTATTATCATTGTCATTATCAACGTCAGAGACAACTTCTTTTGCACAATCTATGACCTCATCGTAATTCTCCTCGCTCATCAAGTTGTTCATACGATCAAACACAGTCTCTGTCTCAACGTGTCCGACTGACTTTGCCATGTTTGTAAGAACATTAGCCAAAGTCTTAGCATCAGCTATGAGTTCATTTGACTCCGTTGCATCCTTGAAGAACAAGCCCAAACCTAATTGACAATATTCATTCTGATAATTCCAAACAAACAGAGACATTTCACGATACTCAACATGTTGAATATCATTAAACTCAATATTAAGCCTATCATTCGGCTTATCATTATCAGGAATATAAACAATCTGCTTATCAGTAATCACAAGACCCTGATTTTTATTACTCCAAAATGACGTATCACGAACCCAAAGTATTTGCTCGTCTAATCCCAATCCGAAATTATTACGAACACTACCTTTGTCAGACTCAGAAATAGACAATATCAAGCAATCATTATTATTGCTGTGACGAAGTAATGGCGTCACACCTTTTCGGAAGATGACCGTGATGTTTTCACCCTTCTTAGACACCTCATTAGACACTTCTTCTCCAATGACTGTATGATTTTGTACAGCATCGATTATTTCTTTCGAACGCTTTAATGAAATATCAAGACTTTTACGAACTTTGCTCAAATGGTCCCATTCCTTTAATGGGATTTCGTTTCCATATTTAGCAAAAGACTTGGAGAATTCATCAAAATATGTTTTTTCTAAACTTGTTAATTTCATATCTATCGTTTTTAGTCCAACTTCACAAACTCGAAATCATTCTGGTTGCAGCATGCCTTCTTGTAGTCGAAGGCGTAGAGGCGCATGTATGCCTCCTGCAGTTCCTTGGCTCCATTGTAGAAGGGGTTGGTGGTGTGCTGCTGGGTTGTCACGGTCACTACCATTTCCGGTGTGAGGACGGTGCCGTTTGTACGTTTGATGCGTTTAGGCTTTACTTGAAATACCTTACTCATAGTTATTTGTTTATAGGTTCTTATTTTTCATGTCATGCCGACTGGCGGCATTTCCTGTCAAAGGGCAAAGGTAGAGGAAAGTAGTGAGCTGTACAAGTCCATAATGGTTCATAAGCGAAAAAAGAATGGCGTGAATTCCTTCTCCCAACACTTTCTTGTAAGTAAGGCTCTGGTAAAACCCGTAGAAAAGAAAATATGAAAGAGGAATCCACACCATATACTGGTGCGGACTCGCTCAAACAAATTGTGTTCTTTCTACGTTTCAATTTACCAGATTTCAACTTACAGAACTATTTGCTTGTCCGTGTCCACAAGAATATCTTGCTTCTGCTTTATAGCGACTTCAAGCGAGGACTTTCACCTGCTCTGTCGCATAGCGACTACAAAAGTCGGGAAAAATCCGGTTAACTGCCAAACTTTTCAGAAGAAATCTTGCGGATTCCTCTAACTTTTCCTGTCTATGATGTATCTTCAAGCTTTTCCATATTTCTCATTCGTTCCTTTTTATTATCTGCCGCAAAAGTAAAGAAAAGATATGTCAAAAGTAGACATATCTGGAAAAAATCTGTGAAAATCTGCGGAGAACAATCTCAAACTGCTAACAGTAGGGCGTAGCCAATTAATAACTAATAACTACTAAAATAATAACTAAAAAAATCCATGCTAATAAAAGGGTGCGCAGGAGTCTCCCACAGATTACACTGATCAACACGGATATGGGTGCGGGCTGCTGAACTGGGCTGCGGGGCTACGGCGAGACGCCATAGCCTCCTATGTTTGTACTGGCTGCTGGACATTAGATTAATCAGATTTCTGAATATCCCAATGACGCAGCTTCAGTAAAATCAAATTAATCCGTAATCTAAATTGAATAATTCACAATGCGCCAAGGCGCACAATTCCTAATTCAAAATTCAAAACTCCTAATTCGGACGGCATGCCGTCCGCCATTCCGTCCGCCATGCAAATATCGTACAAAGAGTAAAAACATGTTACAAAATAAAAATTGATTTTAGAGTTCCGGTTTGCTGTTTTTACGGTGTTTTGCTGTGCAAACGGCACCCACGCTTAACGATAGCGCCACTTTTACACTACAATAGTGCCACTATTAGGGTGTAAAAGTGGCGCTATTGCATGATAATAGTGGCACTATTGGAGTGTAAAAGTGGCGCTATTGCAACACAAATCGGCTTATTGCTGCTTCTTTTTTTTGCACACTTTCCCCACAAACCTTATAATCCACTGTGTATAAACCGTTTATCCTTGCACGCTCAAAACTCAAGAATTTCGCACCAAAGATTTCTTCGTGCGTTCAACTCATAGTATTGAGCATCAGAAATGCAAATATAGTCTTTAGACATGAAGACATGAGGTACATGTTTTTTAGACAGGAAGACAGGAAGACATGTTTTTAGGTAATGGACCAACTGTAGAAGAGGCTGTGTCAAAACTCAATCAGCGCGGGTTGAACCAACGGTCACCGGCGTGAAGCGGAAAGGTAAGGCCCAATAATCACATAGCCCTTTCAAGGCGTGCTACTGTACTTTTGACACACCCTCATTAAGAATTTTGACTTTTTGAATTCTTGCTTAGGCAAGCGGCAAAGCCGAGCGAGGAGTTATTCTCGGCTTCGCCTGCGATTATGAATTGTTCAGTTGAATTGTTAGGGTACAAAAACTGTTAATTTTATTCAACATCGCATCGGTTCGTGCGAAAAAATGTAGATATACGGTGATTATTCGTGCAAATAAATGTATCTTTGCCACGGATATTCGTGCAAATAAATGTAACGATACAGCAAATACTCATGCAAATAAATGTAGACATGAAGAGAAATATTTTATCAAAGCTCATTGAATGGAAAAACAAGAAGAATCGCAAGCCGTTGATTGTCAATGGTGCCAGACAAGTGGGCAAAACATATATATTAAGAGAGTTCGGTTCTCATTACTATGAAAAAATGGCGTATGTGAATTGTGACAAGAACAAGATGCTGGAAAAGATATTCTCACAGGATTATAATATCAGCAGAATATTGCTTTCTCTCTCTGCCATCCTCCATGTAAACATTGAGCCGGAGAACACTCTTATCATTTTCGATGAGATACAGGAGAATCCGACGGTTTTAAACTCATTGAAATATTTTTGTGAGGATGCACCCCAATATCATGTGGCAGTAGCTGGGTCACTACTTGGCATTTCGCTTCATCAAGACACATCGTTTCCTGTGGGTAAGGTTGACATGATAAAGATGTATCCTATGACTTTCGACGAGTTTCTTATGGCTATAGGCGAACAGCCTTTAGTGGACGTTCTTGCTACAAAGGATTTCTCCATTATCGATTCCCTGTCTGTCCGTCTGATTGATTGTCTGCGTCAGTATTATTACGTAGGAGGAATGCCTGCTGCTGTGGCAGAATTTGCCGTAACGAAGAATCTGGAGGAGGTGCGTAATATACAGAAGCAAATCCTATTCGATTACCGAAGAGACTTCTCCAAGCATGCTCCCACTCAGGAAGTTCCCCGCATCAATATGGTGTGGGACTCTATTCCTGCGCAGCTTGCCAAGGAGAACAAGAAGTTCATATTCGGTGCTTTAAAGAAAGGGGCAAGAGCTTCTGAGTTCGAGATTGCCATACAATGGCTCTTGGATGCCGGACTCATATATCAGATAAACCGAATTACAACACCTTCCATTCCTTTGAAATTCTATGAAGAAATGTCCGTTTTCAAGCTTTTTGTTCTTGATATCGGACTGATGGGTTCCATGTCTGACGCTCCTGCTGAAAGCGTTATAGTGGCTGACACCTTGTTTAAAGAATATAAAGGCGCATTTACTGAATTGTTTGTCTTGACGCAGTTGATAACTGAGGACTTACCTATTTATTATTTCAGTAGCAATGATTCGCGGGTTGAAATAGATTTGGTTGTGCAGAAAGGCACAACAGTCGTCCCGATTGAGATTAAGGCGGAAGAGAACGTACATGCCAAATCATTGCGTACATTCATAGGCAAACACCCGGGTCTGAAGGGTCTGCGTCTTTCCATGATGCCATACCAAGACCAGGATTGGATGGAGAACAGACCTTTGTATGCTGTTGGCGATTGGGTGTAGATTAAGAATCCTAACGAAAAGTTTGGAGGTTTTCGATTTTAAGCGTATCTTCGCAGATAGAAGGTATAAATAAGACAAAAGGAGAACGAGATATATGGCAGACATCAACACAAGAAGATTACCAGTAGGCATTCAGTCGTTCAAGGTGATCAGGGAAGAAAACTATCTGTACGTTGACAAGAGCGACATTGTGTGGAATCTGGTCAACTTAGGACAGAAGTATAATTATCTGAGTCGTCCCCGACGATTCGGCAAGTCTGTGCTGGTCGATACGTTGGAGGCGTACCTTCAAGGAAGGAAGGACCTGTTCGAGGGGCTGAAGATAATGGAGATGGAGAAAGAATGGAAGCAATATCCCGTCGTCCGTCTTGACATGAGTCTGGCAGGCTCCACAGCAAAAGCCATCCAATCCTATCTTAGCGATGCGTTCTCGGAATATGAGTCGACATACGGCATCACCCCATTACCGACAGCTTCGCTTGCTGTAAGATTCAAAAACATTGTCACTACGGCATTTAAGAAGACAGGCAATAAAGTGGCAATTCTTATAGACGAGTATGATTCTCCACTTCAACACTCATGGATGACAGCCGAACATAATGATTGCACGGACGTTTATCGTAATGTATTCGCTGTACTGAAGGCTTGCGACGAATTCGAAAAATTTGTCTTTATCACGGGCATCACCAAGTTCACCCAAATATCTCTCTTCTCTGTCCTCAACAATCTGTCGAACATCAGCTTCACACCTGAAAACGCAGCCATCTGCGGCATTACGGAGGAGGAGATGAAAGAAAACTTCATGCCTGAAATCAAGAAGATGAGCGAAGCGAACAACTGGTCTGTAGAAGAGACTCACGACCGACTGAAAGCATATTACGACGGATATCATTTCTGCGATGAGAATATGGTGGACATCTACAATCCATATAGTCTTGTAAATGCTTTGAGCAAACACAGAATCAGTAATTTCTGGGCATCTTCCGGCGCAACATCGCTTCTCCCAAAGTTTGTTGACAATGCAGAATTGCGTATGAAGAACTTCGAAAATTGCCGAATAATGCGAAATACTCTCGAAATGTCTGACGTGTCTGGTGGCGGAGCCGAATTGTTCCTATACCAGTCGGGCTATCTCACAATAAAGGACAGTGATGAGTTTGGTTACATCTTAGGGTTCCCAAATGAAGAGGTAAAGCAAGCGCTCTACGAAATGGTGCTCCCTGCTCTGACCATGCGAGAAAGAAGTGACATCCAGTCCATACAAGCCAATCTGTATGCACAGTTAGGCACAGGTCAGATAGACGATGCAATGAAGTCGTTGAAAGCCCTTATCGCGGACGTTCCTTACAGCAATAAGAAGCTTGCATCTATGGATATGGAGGAGCGTTACCGCCTCATCATCAGTACCATCCTCAATGCCATCGGCTTGAGTGTAGAGGTTGAAAAGATGATTTCAACTGGCAGAATTGATATGACGGTGAAGACCTCACGCTACATTTATGTCATCGAACTGAAACTGCGAAATAACGGCGGCAAGGAAGCTGCAACCGAGCAAATCCTCAACCGCCAATACATGGAACCTTTCAAGGCTGACAAGCGCAAAGTAATTGGATTGGGCATTGAACTTGACGAAGAAGGAAAGGGTCTCTTGGATTGGAAGCGCACGGAATCTTTTAGTGAGTAGTAAGTAGTGAGTAGTGATTAATTGATTACGGATTCGTCTGATTTTACTGAGGCTGCGCCATTGAGGAAGAAAAAATCAGAATGATCAGATAAATCCGTAATCAAAAGAAAAAAATTTAACTCATGCCGGGGAGTGTCAACCATCTTCGTTCACTATGCTCCTCTTTCCATTCCTCGAACTCCTTCTCCGAAGGCTTTCCTTTGGCGGGATATGTCTTGTTGAGTTTTATCTCCATATCCGTCAGCTTCTCCTTGCGGTAATCCTTCAACGTATCGTTCTGTATCAGACGGTCAGGTTTATCACAGAATATGAAAGCCTTGCTTTTTAATTCGTCCGCAGAATCCTGCATCCACTCCCTTCCATTGACAAGCGCCATGTGATACCAAAACCTTGTGAGTACCCAAGCGGATCTTGTCGGCTGGGCTGTCCCATTGACAAACTCGCGATAGACCTTCAGAGGAATATTGCATATCCAGCAGACCAAGGCAGTATCGCCATTAGCCAGAAGGGTCATGTCCGTCAGCATCTGCTGCTCCGTCATATTCTCCGACATACGCCAAAGCATCCGCTTTTCCCCGTATTCTATCTTGAAGGCTTCCTGCTTCTGTCGCCGATAACCATTCTCACCGAAGAAGAAATTATAGGCATACAACATAAACAGCAGTCCAAATAATCCCAACATCACTTCCCATGCTCTCCACCTGCGAGGCTTCTCCGTAACATTCTTCTTGAAATCCTGCGTTTCATTCTCTTCGGCTTGAGGTCGGGTTGGCGAACTTGCCAATATCGTAATCCGCATCTTCGTGGTATTCGGTATTTCATACAGTCCCCAATTCATCGAGTAGTGCTCAGCATTGTTAGTCCATCTATTTATGTACGTGCTAAGTAGCCCAATCTCTTCACTGCTCATTTTTCCGTGACCGACGGGAGCATTTATTATCATACATTGCTTCGTGGAATTGACGATGCTCTCTTTCCGTAATGCTTTACAGAATGCCCTATTCATGAAGTTCACCTCCGATTCTCCTTCTTTGGATTCCTCAGTGAACATGGAATGGTTGTCAACAAAGATTTCCTTTAAACATTCTTCCGGGATTGGAATAACTCCTGTACCTGCCAGTAAAACGGCGATTTTCTTTTCTGTTGCGTTCATGTAAGTTTGTTTTATTGTTAATGTTTTGCAAACTTACTGCGCATGTATGTCAAATTGTGACATACCGTCAAAAAAAATATCGTAGCGGAGGCATAATACCTGCACTACGATATTTATCGTGTTATTGAACTTTCGCTAGTTCAGTATGTTAGAATTCGAGCACCATTGTCTGGCGCGGACTGAGCTTTACGTTATGGCTTATCACTACGTTTCTGCCCGTTGTGACATCCACGGCTTTCTCGGCGTTGCCGATTATCTCGGCATAACGCTTTACGTCGAGTTCGGCTGCAGCGTTTCTGCCGTTAATGACTGTCATGACGCTCTTGCCATTATACTGACGCGCCACCACGTAAACGCCGTGTTGCGTGCAGAACTGGGTCTGGCTGCCTTTTGTTATCACGTCGTTACCCTGACGCCAATGCAGCAGACGGCTTATCCAACCGAACATATCGTTCTGTGCCTTGGTGCGTCCCTTTGCCGTGAAAGCGTTACGGGCATCGCCAGCCCACCCGCCGGGGAAGTCCTTACGCACGTAGCCGTCTGTGACAGACTTCGTGCCGTTCATCAGAATCTCCGTGCCGTAATAGAGCTGCGGGATGCGGTTTACGGTCAGCAGCAGCGCCAATGCCTGCTTCAGCGCCAGCGTGTCCTTGCCCTCGCCTAAGAAGCGGTCGGTGTCATGGTTCTCAATGAACGCCATCACGCTCTTGGGGTTCGGATAAAGATAGTCATAGCAAAGGACGTTGTATATGCGGTTCATGCCGTTCCACCAGTCGTCTGTCTCCTCATGCTTTGCCTGATTGATGCGGTCGAAGAAGGCGAAGTCCATGACGGTCTTCAGATAGCTGTTCTTCTCGGAGAGCTTGCTGTCCTTCTGCCAGGCGGCAGTATAGGCAGGCTCCGTCACCCACGTCTCGCCCACGGTGTTGAAGTTGGGATATTCCTTGTCGAGCGTCTTCATCCAGAGCGCCATGCCGTCGCGGTCTGCGTAGGGATAAGTGTCCATGCGGATGCCGTCAATGCCGACAGTCTCAATCCACCACTCGCTGTTCTGAATCAGATACTTCATGACGTGCGGATTGCGCTGGTTGAGGTCGGGCATCGTCGGCACGAACCATCCGTCCACCGTCTCACGCAAGTCCACCTTGCTGGCATACGGATCGAGCACCGGCGTGAGCTTATAGCTGGTCTGCAGATACTTGTCGTTCACCTTGGCGTTGCCGTCCATCGTGTCCATCTTCTTCTGATGCTCTTCGGTCTGATATTCGGGCAGGAGCCATTCTGAAGTGTTAAACCAGTCCTTCGAAGGCATGTCTGCCACCCAAGGATGGTCGAAACCGCAATGATTGAAAATCATGTCCATCACCACCTTCAGTCCCTTTGAGTGAGCCTCATCCACGAGACGCTTATACTCGTCGTTGGTGCCGAAGCGCGGGTCCACGCGGTAATAGTCAGTAGTGGCGTAGCCATGGTAAGACGAGTTGGTGCCATTGCTGGGGCTGTCGTTCTCCAGAACGGGCGTAAACCACAGCGCCGTCACGCCAAGGTCTGTGAAATAGTCGAGGTGCTGGCGTATTCCCTCAAGGTCGCCGCCATGACGCAGACTCGGAGCCGTGCGGTCGCAGGTCTTGTCGCGCATGGTCTTGAAGGCATCGTTCTTGGGATTGCCGTTGGCGAAGCGGTCGGGCATGAGCATGTAAAGCACATCCTCATTGGTGAATCCCATGCGCTTGTCGCCCGCCATAGAGCGGTCTTTCAGCTCGTACTTCACCTTCTTAGTCTGCTTGCCCTGCTTGAAGCTGAGCGTCATCTCGCCCGCCTTCGCGCCCTCAAGGTTGAGATAGAGGAAGAGATAGTTGGGCGAGTCGAGACGTGCGATAGAGTCGATGCGCACACCGGGATAGTTGACCTCCACGTCCGCATCACGCACGTCCTTGCCGTAAACCATCAGCTGGAGCGACGCGTCCTTCATGCCTACATACCAGTTGGTGGGTTCGATGCGGTCCACCTTTACTGCTGCATTCAAGCTCATAGCCCCCATAAGCATTATTAATGATACCAGTTTTTTCTTCATTATCTTTTTTTATATTATGGTTCTTACTTTCTGTATAGTATCAGCGCCGACTGCTCGTCTGCCAGCACCTCCTTACCTTCGAACGGCATTCCGATGCCTTCCTCATTGATGACGCCGTTGCAGCAAGCCACCGTGTATTCGCCTTCGGGTACGTTGACCAGCTTGGCTTCCTTATTGGCGTTGAGAATGACGATGATGTCCTTCCATGAGTCGATGCCCTCAAGGTTCTTCAGACGGAACGCCACAAGGCAGTCGTCGGTGGCAATAAACTCCAGATGATTCCTTACAGCGTCGGCATTGGCGAGGCGGAAAGCGGGATGGTTCTTGCGAAGACTTATCAAGCCACGATAATACTCGAACACCTGAGGATACTGCTTGAGGTTGTCCCAATGGAACTCGTTGATGCTGTCTGGCGACGAAAAGCTGTTATGCACGCCCTTCTTGTCGCGGAGCATCTCCTCGCCAGCAAGCATAAATGGCACTCCCTGAGACGTGAAGATGGCTGTCTGAGCCAGCAGGTCGAGGCGGATAAGCTCTGCCATACGGTCAGCTTCTGACCTCGACGCATCCTTCAGACCGGGAATGCTCGCCTTGAGACGATCCACAAGGCACATGTCGTCGTGGCAGCTAACGTAGCTGATCTGCTGTGTAGGATTGTTGGTCCACGGCTTACGGTCGTAGTTGACGCGTGTCATATCCACCTGATTGTGGGCGATGCCACCCACGATGCCGAACTTCAGGCTCTCCTCCTCGCCCTTTATTCCGGCAAGGAAAGCGCCCTTCGTGTCGTCGGAGAACGGTCCGCGAAGTGCGTCACGCATGTCATCACTGAAAGCTCCGATGCCGTTCAGACGGGGTGTGTTGGCTTTTATGGCAAGCTGGTCCTGCGGATAGGCACACGTTCCGGCGCTCCAACCCTCACCATATATATATATCGAGGGGTCGATCTCGTCCACGGCGGCACGTATCTGGTTCATCGTCTCTATGTCATGGATGCCCATAAGGTCGAAGCGGAATCCGTCAATGTGGAATTCGTTTATCCAGTACTTGACGCTCTCTATCATAAACTCGCGCATCAGCGGACGCTCTGAAGCCGTCTCGTTGCCGCAACCCGAACCGTCGGAATAACGTCCGTCGGCTGTCTTGCGATAGTAATAGTCGGGATAAGTGCGCTGGAAGTTGCTTCCGTCAATGTCGAACGTATGGTTATATACGGCGTCGAAGATGACACGGATGCCAGCCTTGTGGAGCGCCTGTACCATTTCCTTGAACTCACGGATGCGCACCTCAGGACGATAAGGGTCGGTGGAATAGCTTCCCTCGGGCACATTATAGTTCTTAGGATCGTAGCCCCAATTGAATTGCGGGCGCTGGAGCTGCGTCTCGTCCACCGAAGCGAAGTCGAACAGCGGTTGGAAATGGATGGCGTTGACGCCGAGACGCTTCAGATAGTCAATGGCGCGAGGTTCGGTCAGAGCCAGATACTTGCCACGATGCTGCATGCCCGAAGTGGGACTGATGGAGAAATCGCGCATGTGAAGCTCGTAAATCACGAGGTCGGCAGGCGACGCAATAGCCGGACGGCGGTCTTCAGCCCATCCAACGGGGTCGGTGTCAGCCATGTTGATGATGGCGCCACGGTTGCCGTTGACGCCTACAGCCTTGGCAAACGTGCCGGGACACTCGCCCTTGCCTATATCGAAAGTATAGAACATGCCACTAAGGTCGCCCTTTACGGTAGCCTCCCAGCGGTTGTCGCCTATGGCACGCATCTTGACAGTCTTGACGGGTTTGCCACCCTGTCCAGCCTTATAGATGCGCACTTTCGGGAGGGAAGCCGCGTTGAGGCGGAATACGGTCTTTGTCTTACCGTATTCCATCTCGTCGAAGCGCCCCTGAGCATTTACGTTTAACGTAATCATTGCGGCAAGAAATGCCGAGAACATATAATTCTTTTTCATGTCAGTAGCGTACGTATTGTTGTTATTTAGCAATAAGCGACACAGCGAAACCACCGCCACGTGCCTCCTTTATCTTCAACACATCGCCCTTCTTGACGGTCTTGTGCAGAATCTGGTAAGCCTTCGGATTGTGCTCATAGTCGGCGTCCTTGGCGTCCTGATAGATGGCGCAGTCATACTTGCGACCCTTGTCGAGGAAGTTGAGGCGTACCACAGCCGTGCGAGCCTCTTCGCCTGTCTTGCCACCCACGAACCAGTTGTCTGTTCCCTTAGCCTTGCGTGCCACGGTGATGTATTTGGCTGGCTCTGCCTCCAGATACTTCGAGTCGTCCCAGTCACAAGCCACGTCGCGGATAAACTGGAAAGCATCGTCATACTTCTCATAGTGTTCGGGCAGGTCGGCAGCCATCTGCAGCGGGCTGTACATAACCAGATAGAGCGAGAGCTGTCCGCAGAGTGTGGTGTGGACGAAGCTCTTATTCTGGCTCCAGTCAGAGAGGCGTGTCTCGAAGATGCCGGGCGTATAGTCCATCGGACCACCCTGCAGACGAGTGAACGGCAGCATCACAGTATGGTAAGCCACGTTACCGCCGAATGCCTCATACTCTGTTCCGCGTGCACTCTCATTGCCAACAAGGTTAGGCCATGTGCGGCAGATGCCGGTAGGACGTGTCGCCTCGTGCGCATTCACCATGATGTGATGCTTGGCAGCTGTCTCAACGACGCGCTGATAGTGATTGTTCATAAGCTGGCTGTAGTGGTATTCGCCTCGCGGAATGATGTCGCCCACGTAGCCGGTCTTCACGGCGTCATAGCCATACTTGTTCATCAGACGGAAAGCATCCTCCAAGTGGCGTTCGTAATTGAGAGCTGCGGAGGATGTCTCATGGTGCATCATCAGCTTCACGCCCTTGGAGTGGGCATAGTCGTTGAGCATCTTAATGTCGAAGTCGGGGTAAGGAGTGACGAAGTCGAAGACATCAAGCTTCTGATGACCGAACCAGTCTTCCCATCCTTCGTTCCATCCTTCCACCAGCACTTCCTGCAAACCGTTCTTTGCAGCGAAGTCGATGTAGCGCTTCACCTCCTCGTTAGTGGCACCGTGCGTGCCGTTGGGCTTGCACTTAGCGTAGTCGGTAACGCCGAGACGAACCGACGGCAGGTCGTTGGTGTAGCTCCATGTCTTTGTTCCGACAATCATGTTCCACCACACGCCGCAGTACTTTGTGGGATGAATCCATGAGGTGTCCTCTATCTTGCATGGCTCGTTAAGGTTGAGAGTGAGCTTGCAAGAGAGCATGTCGCGTGCGTCGTCGCTCACCATTACGGTTCGCCACGGAGTGTTGAAAGGAGTCTGGATGAATCCCTTTCTGCCCACGGCGTCGGGTGTAAGCCACGACTCCAGCACGAGGCTCTTGTCGTCCAGATTGAGGTGCATCGTGGGATAATCCAGGCAGGCAGCCTCATGTATATTAATGTAGAGTCCGTCCTTGGTCTTGAGTTGCAGCGAAGTCTGAACGCCAGTGTCGGAGAATACGGTAGTTGACGAGTTGCTCTTATATGCCTCGCGGTTCTTTGCAATGACCTCACGGATGCCGGTAAGCGGAGTGATGTTATATTCATACTCCTGCGTGTCGTAGTCGCCGGGAATCCAGTAAGCAGTATGGTCGCCGGTCATAGCAAACTGTGTGTGCTCTTCCTTTATCACGAAATAGTTGAGCTCTTGCTGCTGCGGAAACTCATATCGCAGACCCATACCGTAATCATACACACGGAAACGTATGGTGATGTCGCGGTCTGAGGATGGCTGGTGAAGGTTGACAGCCATCTCGTTGTAGTTGTTTCGGATGGTTGATGTCTCGCCCCACACGGGTCGCCAAGTCTCGTCGAAGGTGGATGTCTGCGTATCCTTTATCTTGAAACCGTCCATGAGATTGGTCTCCTCCATGCCCTTCGAGGCGTGCTTGTCCTTGGCAAGCTCCAGTCCGAGGTGAGAGGGGCTTACCACCTGCTTGCCCTTATAGGTCATTTCGTACGTGGGCTGTCCCTTGTCTGTAAGCGAGAAGGTGAGCGACACGTTGCCGTTGGGCGACTTTACGGTCTGGGCTGCCGCCATCATAGGGAGCAGCGCAGACAGTATCATGTATGTCCTCTTCATTCTGACGTCTGTCTTATATGTGTTTTATTGCTTTCTGCTATACGGAGTTATCTGCCAGCCTGACTGATGAGCGTGCTAATCTCATCCGTGAACTTGTCGTCAGCCATGAGATCCTCTATGTTGAGGTGCATGCGGTAACGCCAGTAATGCTTCGGGTTGGCAGGGATGTTGATGCGTTCAGCGTCAGCATCAGGCAGACGCAGACGCTCGTCCATGGCGAGCCAGTCCTGAACACTCAGCACGCAGAGCATTGATGGAGAGTCGAGATGACGGGCAATGATGTCCTCTGCAAGCCATCCTGGCAGCGGATGCGGAGCCGGTCCCTCATGATGAAGCATCGAGTTATAGTAGTCCTGCGTACGTTCATAGTTCTCGTCCCACCACTGGCGGAGCGTAGGCATGTCGTGGCTGGATATGGTGCAAACCGAACGGTAAGGGTTCTGGCTGAGATGTCCGAAGCGCGTAGTGGGCGACTTTGGCATGCTCTGCAGTTCAAGGCTGAATATCTTCAGCTCTTCCATCACCCAAGGAACACAGTCGGGCACCATGCCGAGGTCCTCAGCACAAACGAGCATACGTGTGGCCTGTACCAGCTTGGGCAGCTTCTTCATAGCCTCACGATACCAGAACTGATTGTTGCGACGATAATAATAGTCGTTGTAAAGACGATTGAAAGCCTCCTTGTCTACATCGTAGAGCGACTCATAGATGAAGTCAAGCTGGGCTGATATGCGCGGATGGAACATATCGGCACGGTTGCGGTCGCGCACGAAGAGCACGTCGCTCACAAGCGAATAGAGTCCGTCGCGCAACCAAAGATCTTCCTGTCGGGTCACGCCGGCAAAGCGTTTCTCTATCTTGCGCTGCGTGTTCACCTCGGGCTTCATGCGATAACGCTCGCCGTCGATGCGCTCCAGATAGTCGCGGCGCACCTCGTCTGCACGCTCATGGAAGACGCGGTCGAGCACCCAATCGGTGATGTAAGGCTCTGTGAAGCGCTCCTCCTGGAAGTTCAGCCCGTAATGCATTATCTCTTCACGACTCATTGCCTGCGACGGAACGAACTGACCTGTCAGACCGTATACGCAGTCGATGGGTATCTCCCAGATGCGGAAGAATCCCAACACGTGGTCAATGCGGTAAGCATCGAAGAACTTCGACATGTTCTGGAAGCGGCGCACCCACCACTTACAGCCGTCCTTCAGCATCTCGTCCCAGTTGTATGTGGGGAATCCCCAGTTCTGTCCGTTGACAGAGAAATCGTCTGGCGGCGCTCCCGCCTGTCCGTTAAGATTGAAGTATTTGGGTTCCACCCACACGTCGCAACTATATCTGTTTACGCCGATGGGGATATCTCCCTTCAGGATTACGCCCTTCTGCTTGGCATACTCGTGAGCTGCCTTCATCTGCGAAGACAGTACGTACTGCACGAAATAATAGAAAGCCACCTCCTGATACTCCTTTGTGCGAGAATCCGACAGCATCGCGCGGTCATCCTCGTTCCATGTATTATGGTCTTTCCATTGTGTGAAATCGGCTGTGCCATACTCGTCTCTCAGCCATGAATACTGAGCATAGGGCACCAGCCAGCTTTGTGTTTCCTGGAAGAATGCCTTAAACTCTGCGCTCTTCATAATCTTCTTACCTTCCTGTTGAAAAACTTTCCTTAAATATCCTGATTTGAAAGCGTTTACCTTCTCATAGTCAATCTGTGGCAGAGCGTTGAGTTGGCTGCGCTCTGCTTCCGCCTCACGACGTGCTTCCTCGTCCTCCAGCTCCGGCAATGCGCGAAGATCGGCATACTGTGGATGTATGGCGAAGATGCTGATGCAGCTGTACGGATAAGAATCGGTCCATGTATGGGTGATGGTGGTGTCGTTGATGGGAAGCAGCTGCAGCACGCGCTGTCCTGTCTTCGCCATCAAATCAATCATCATCTTCAGGTCGCCGAAGTCGCCTATGCCAGCACTCTCCTTGGTACGGAGCGAGAATACTGGGACAAGTGTTCCAGCCAGCTTGCGGTTCCATATCTCGAAGAAAGCCTGATCAAGGCTGTACATCACCGTCATGCCCTTCTTCATGTCGGGCAGAGTGAGGCAGCGGTTACAGCCACACTCCCACATCATCACGTGTCCTGAGGCGTTGGTCACCACGAACTTCAGCTCTATGCTCTCGCCTTGTAGCTGCGAAGCGTCGATGTCGACAGCCCATTCGCAGTAGTTGTGAAGCGTCATGGGCAGCGCTTTGTCAGGACACCATTCGCCTAAAGACTTCTGCGCTCCCACCACAGCCAGACGTTCGTCTTCACGGAGCTGTGGTGCACGTACGACGAGACGCAGCGTACGGTCGTAGGACGTGGGCTTAAGAGGCTGCGGCTGCTGATGGTTGATGCAGTCAGTAAAGGCGCTACTGTAGAGATACGAGTCGTCCGGCATGTCGTTCCAGCGGTCGTAGACGTGATATTCTGTTGCAGCGGTGCACGTGAAGTCGAGCACATGCTTCACCGTCTGCCATTCGCTTCGCTCGTAAGCACCATCAGCCGTCACCTTATAATAATATGTAAGGCTATGGTCAGACTTGCGCTGCGAAAGGTCGCACCACCACTCCACTCCGTTAACGGTGGTCATGCGATGTGTCTTCACCTCATCATTCTCCACGATGCAGAGCGAGATTTCCTCACCGAATGCAGTACGGTATTCTATATGAAAATGTAATGTCATTATGTATTTGGGTTTAGGTTTGTTACCATGAAAACTGTTACTTTCCTTTTACGCCTCTTTTCTGCTACGGATGGCTGCCACCGAGAAGGCACCGCAAATGAGCAGTACGCCTGCTACTATCATCATGTTGCTCTGGTGTGAGCCTACAAGATGAAGCAGTTCGCCACCGCATAAGGCAGCCACAATCTGAGGTATGCAGATAGTGCCGTTGAAGAGTCCGAGGTAAGCTCCCTTATGGCTGTAGCCCTCAAGGGCATTGGTGACGAAGGCAAACGGCATGGCAAGCATGGCAGCCCAAGCACAACCTATAAGCAGGAAGGGAAGTACGAGCAGGTTCTTGTCGCCGACAAACGGAACAAGGGCGAAGCCTATGCCGCCTATTACAAGGCTAAGAGCATAAGCAAATTTCTCGTTCTTGAACTTCGGAAGAGCCATAGCCCACAGCACAGAGCCGATGGCTTGCCAGAAGAACAGCACGCCAACCCAGTTGCCTGCTTCCTGATAACCCTTGGAAGCCACGTCGGTGGTGTGCCATACGGTTTCGGCAATGGTGCCGTTGGTGTAGGTCCACATATACATAAAGGCTGCCCAGCAGAAGAACTGTACGAGTCCTACCTTCCAGAACATCGAGGGTGCATTCTTGAGAAGCGTTATCCAGCCTGCACTTTTCTCCTCGTTCTGAGGCTGAGCTTCGTTATACATAGCATATTCCTCTGGATTCCATTCCTTTACCTTCACCGTGGTGAAGATGACGCAGAGGATAAGTATGGCTGCTCCGACGTAGAACGAATAGATGACAGAGTCGGGTATTACGCCCTTCGGGGCTTCGTTGGCAATGCCGAGAGCCGTGAAGAAGAACGGGAATACGTAGCCTATAAGCGAACCAGAATTGCAGAGAAACGACTGGATGGAGTAAGCGAGCGACTTCTGCTTCTCGTTCACCATGTCGCCGACAAGCATCTTGAACGGCTGCATAGCCATGTTGATGCTCGTGTCGAGGAACATCAGCGAGACAAGACCGAAGACCATTGCCGTGCTGACAGCCATTCCGAACGATCCTGCATTCGGCAACAGACACATCACGAGCACAGCCACCGTGGCTCCGACGAAAAGATATGGGACGCGGCGTCCGAAGCGACACCATGTCTTGTCGCTAAGCGTGCCGATTATAGGTTGCACAAGGATGCCCATGAGCGGGGGCAATATCCAGAAATAGCTAAGGTTGTGAGGGTCTGCTCCCAGTGTGGCAAAGATGCGCGATATGTTGGCGCTTTGCAAGGCGTAAGCTATCTGTACGCCAAAGAATCCGAAACTCAAATTCCAGAGTTTCCAGAATGAAAGATTAGGTTTTTGGGTCATTGTTATTTGGTTATTTTACTTTTTATAGCAATAAAGAATTTGGCTTTACTCCTTACAACTCCTTTGCTCAAAGTGTGGTGCCTCTCACTACGAGGCGTGTCCTTACCACTCGCATTGCCACCTCATTACGCGGCAGCGAGCCTTCCACCTGACTTATCAGTATGTTGGCTGCCTCCTCGCCCACTGCCACACCACGCTGTTCCACGGTGGTGAGCATCGGATCGCAAGCCACGGAACGGCTGCCATTGGTGAATCCGCAGATGCTTATATCCTCAGGAACTTTAAAGCCCATGCGCTTGGCAGTGTAGAGAATGCCGATGGCTGTGTCGTCGTTGATGGCGAAGAAAGCGTCGGGACGTTCGTCGTCCGGCAACGAGAGTATTTCGGGAGTGATGGCCTCAGCCTGCGCGCGGTCGTCACATATTCGGACAAGGGCTTCGTTCAACTTCAGTCCGTTCTTGGTCAGTGCGTCATGATAACCGTTATAGCGGTTCTTTGAGATTTCCAGGTTCATCGGCGAACCATAGAAGGCAATGCGCTTACATCCTGTATCAATCATGTGTGTGACCGCTGCATATGCTCCATTATAATCGTCCACCACCACTCGCGAACCGTTCACGCCGGTGCAGATGCGGTCGTAAAACACAAGTGGCACACCATTGTCCATCAGTTTCTGGAAGTGGTCGTAACGTCTGGTGTCCTTGGCTTGCGACACGATTATGCCGCACACCTTATTTTTAAAGAAGTCGTCGCATATAGCCACTTCCTTGTCATAGCGTTCGTTGCTCTGAGCCACCATAACACGGTAGCCACGTGCACGTGCTTCTTCCTCTATACCTGACAGTACGGACGCGAAGTAATAATGCACAAACTCCGGAACGATAACGCCTATTACCTTCATCGGAAGGCTACGGCTGTGACGCAACGCTCCTCCAATGACATTCGGGTAAAAGTTATGTTCTTTCGCGTATGCCTGAATGCGCTTTTTCTGGGACGCGCTGATGCGTGGGCTGTCGTTGAGCGCACGACTGACAGTCGCTATGGAGACGCCCAAATCACGGGCTATATCTCGCATTGTTATAGGTAAGTTATCTGCCATGGTTTTCAGTTATGCCGCAAAATTAGTCATTATTCCCGAATGCGTAACGCTTTTCTTCGGACAAAATATCAAAACAGAGTGCAAACGATTGCACTTAAAATATGGCGGTTTTGCACAAAAAAAGAAACAACGTATGTTTATAAATTCTAATTTTGCAAACAGAATGAAATGAGCCCTTAAACTACTGAATTTCACTTATAACATATAACAATAACTAAAAACAGCAAAACATGAAGCAGTTGAAAATCAAATTGCCTCTGAGGACCATGGCACTTGCCGGCGGTCTTCTCCTTGCTACAAGTTCCTTTGCACAGAACAACATCGTCGTTAAGGGACATGTAACAGATGCTTCTGGCGAGCCCGTCATGGGTGCTACCATTACAGTTAAGGGTAAAGCCCTCGGCGTTACCGACATTGATGGTAACTTCTCAGTAGACACAGCCCCCGGAACAGAGCTTACATTCACTTTCTTGGGTATGACTCCGCAGACCGTAAAGGCTTCGAGCAACATGAGCGTTACCTTAAAGGACGACTCTCAGAATCTTAATGAAGTGGTGGTCATCGGTTATGGTGTGGCTAAGAAGAACGACCTTACGGGTTCGGTAACAGCCCTCAAGCCGGATGAGAAGAATCATGGTATCATCACTTCTGCCCAGGACATGATCCAGGGTAAGATTGCCGGTGTGAACGTCAACTCTGCATCAGGTGCTCCTGGTGACGGTGCACAAATCCGTATTCGTGGCGGTGCTTCTCTTACCGCCAGCAACAACCCGCTTATTGTTATCGACGGCATGCCTATGGATAACAATGACACTAAGGGTGTGAACAACCCCCTCTCTCTTGTCAATCCTAACGATATCGAGAGCTTCACAGTGTTGAAGGACGCTTCGGCTACTGCCATCTACGGTTCACGTGGTTCCAACGGTGTCATCATCATCACCACAAAGAAGGGCCGCAGCGGTCAGAAGCCGCAGGTTTCTTACAATGGTACGGTTTCTGTAAGCACCATTGCCAAGAAGTTGGACGTGATGAACGCTTCTGAATACGTTGATTTCATCAAGAACTATTACGGCGAAGACTCTTCTGCATACCAAGGCTTGGGATGGAAGAAATTCAAGGAAGACGGCACACCTGACTATGCTGCAGGCACATTCGATACTGACTGGCAGGACGAAATCTATCGTGCCGGCGTCAGCCATGAGCATAACGTCAGCCTTACTGGTGGCATCAACAAGCAGTCATGGTCAATGCCTTACCGCGTCAGCGTGGGCTACACCGGTCAGGAAGGTATCTTGAAGGGCTCAGACTATAAGCGAGTTACAGCAGGCTTCAACATCAATCCTTCTCTGTTCGACAAGCACCTCAACCTCAACATCAACGGTAAGTATTCTTACTCAAAGACTGTTTCTGGTGGAACGGATGCTGTAGGCGCAGCTATCAACATGGATCCTACTCGCCCTGTAAAGAGCAACGACGAGCAGTTCAAGAACTGGGGAGGTTTTTGGCAGTGGGCACTACCTACTACATCATACGACCCAACATTCCCATACAATCGCAATGATGACGCTCCTACAAACCCAGTAGAAAAGGTAGAGAACTACGACAACTACAAGAGTGCACATGTTCTCTTGGGCAACGTAGAGGCTGACTATAAGATTCATGGCTTCGAAGACCTTCATTTGCATGCTAACTTAGCTGGTGAATATACAACCGGTGGTGAGTACAACACCAATAATCCTCAATCTACATACGGATTCTACTATGGTGGCAATAGCGAAGACAAGGAGAAGAAGTACAACCTCACGGCTACAGCTTATGCCCAGTATACCAAGGACTTCAACAAGGCCAACCACTTCGACATCATGGCTGGTTACGAGTATAGCCACATGAAGTATTGGGGCAACAAGTGGAGCAAGTCAATGTATCCTTCTACCAACGAAGGTAAGAACGACAAGGGCGAACCTCTTGCAGGAACTGTAAAGTCATTCGATACAAGCAGATGGAGAGGCCAGACTTATCTCGTGAGCTGGTATGGTCGTGCCAACTATTCTTTGCTTGACCGTTATCTCCTTACTTTCACAGCACGTTATGATGGTTCAAGCCGCTTTGCCGACGGACACCGTTGGGGCTTCTTCCCATCAGCAGCCTTCGCATGGCGCGTTAAGGAAGAAAGCTTCCTTAAGGATGTAAATGCTATCAGCGACTTGAAGCTCCGCCTTGGTTGGGGTAAGACAGGTCAGCAGGATACTGGTAAAATGTATTACACCGCTACCTATTTAAAGAGTACAAGCAATCACTTCCTCTATCCTATCGGTGGCGGTAACAATACTGGTCTGCTCTATCGCCCATTGGCATACAATGACGAACTGACATGGGAGACAACCACAACATGGAACGTAGGTATCGACTATGGTATGTTCAACCAGAGATTGACCTTAAACCTTGATGCTTACTACCGCAAGACAACTGACTTGCTCAGTACAACTACCATTGCTGCAGGTCAGAACTTCGACAATGCCCTCCTTATGAATGCAGGAACATTGGAGAACAAGGGTTTTGAGGTTGCTATCACAGGTCGTCCTATCCAGACAAAGGATTGGTTCGTAGAACTTAGCGTTAACGCTGCCTACAACAAGAACGAGATTACAGAGCTTGCAGGCGGCCGCGATATGATTGAGGCAGGAATGAAGGTAGGTCAGGACCAGGCTATAACCTATCATAAGGTAGGAAAGCCAGCCAACTCATTCTTGGTATACCAGCAGGTATACGACCAGAACGGTCGTCCTATCATGGGCTGCTATGTAGACCGCAATGGCGATGGAACAATCGACGAGAACGATAGATACTTCTATAAGAATATCGTAGCTCCTTGGACAGGTGGTTTCAGCTTCAAGGTTTCGTACAAGAACTGGGATCTCGGTAGCAACTTCCGTGTAAGCTTAGGCAATTATCTCTACAATGGATACGAAGAAGGCGCGATAAACACTAAAGAGATTTGCAGCGCTAAGGGATATTACAAGAACACGACAAAGGAGATAGCAGCTTTAGGCTGGACTTCTTACAACTATCCTCTTACCGACTACTTTGTACAGAACGGTAGCTTCCTGAAGTGCGACAACATCACATTGGGCTATAACTTCAACAATCTGTTGAAGGGTGGCAACTATAAGGGTATATCAGGCCGTATCTACGCCTCATGCTCTAACGTATTCACTATCACAAAGTACAGCGGTATCGACCCTGAAGTAAACTCTGGCAAGGACGACAGCATGTATCCACGTTGCCGCACATTCTTGCTCGGTCTGAACCTCAACTTCTAACAATTTAAAAAAACAGATTTCGATATGAAACTCAATAAATTCAAAACAATTGCCCCTGCAGTAGCTCTTCTGCTTACAGCAAGTTTGAGCTCTTGTATGGATGATTTGGACAAGGGAAACATTGATCCTAATGTTGACGCTACTCCAAACATTACAGGCTTGTACAGCAAGTGCTATGCTGGTCTTATCATGGAAGGTAATGACGGTACTGCCGATTTCACTATCGATGATAACGGTAAGTCAACTCTTCTCCGTAACCTGTTCAACTTCAACGAGGTACCTACCGACGAAGCAGTCTGCTGGTGGTCGGATGGCGGTATCGCAGATGTTGCCTACAATAAATTCGATCCGGGTAATGCTACATTGAAGAACTTGTACTATCGTCTGATGTCGAACATCTCTTACGAGAACCACTTCTTAAGTCTTGACGCTGCCAAGGCTGAGAAGACCAAGTATGCTGAGGTACGCGTGCTTCGCGCTTACAGCTATTTCCTTATGCTCGACTTCTTCGGCGATCCGACATTCATTGACAAGATTTCGGCTGAGACTCCGCGTCAGGCACACTCTTACAACTCTAAGTTTGAGTCAGGCAAGTCTTACACTCGTGCAGAGCTTCTGCAGTTGGGTCGTGAATTCCTGTTCAACTGGGTGAAGGACGAATTGCTCGCAGCTGAGCCTGACCTCTTGGAGGCAAAGCCTGAGACCGACAGCGACGCCGACTATGGTCGCATAGACAAGGGCACATGCTGGTTGCTCTTGAGCCGTCTTTACCTCAACGCAGGTACATACCTCAACAACGACGGTCAGGACAATCCTTACTGGAAAGAGGCTCTCGAATATGCCGAGAAGGTTATCGAATCACCTTATGCACTCTTCGATGACAGCAAGATGTCTGAAGAGGCAAAGGCTAATGGCTACAAGCCATACGACTTGCTCTTCATGGGCGACAATGGCTCGAATGGTGCAAGCTGCGAGGCTCTTCTCCCATTGATGCAAGATGGAGACAAGACTCAGGGATGGGGTGGTTCTATGTTCTATGTAGCTGCTCTTTGGGATGCTACGATGCAGACTGTTACAGCTAAGGACGCAGCCACTACTGCCAACACATGGTCAGGTATGCGTGTTCGTCCACAATTCGTAGAGAAGTTCTTCACCGATCCTTCTGTAGTAGTGAACAAGTCGGCAAAAGAAATTCGCAATATGAACGTTGACGACCGTGCTATCCTTTGGGGTAAGGGCAATAGTGACGGCGATCGTACCTTGGAAATCGGAGATAACGACAAGTTTGTCAAGGGTATTGCAACACCAAAATGGAATAACAACTATTCTAATGGTGGTACTCCTCACGACAGCTACAACGTAGACATCGACTTCTTCCTCTTCCGTGTAGCTGAGGCTTACCTCAATGCTGCAGAGGCTGAGATGCACCTTAACGGTGAGGGTTCTGCTAAGGCAAAGAAGTACATCGACGCTCTCCGCGATCGTGCCCATGCTGCCGTGCGTGCTTCTTACACTCTTAACGATGTCCTTGACGAGCGTTCTCGCGAGCTTTATTGCGAAGGTCTTCGTCGTACCGACTTGATTCGTTTCAATCAGTTTGGTGGAACTCAGGCTACATACAAATGGGAGCTTAAGGGTGGTAGCACTAAAGGTACAACATTCGCTAAGACCTATAATCTATATCCTATCCCATCTTCAGAGATTCGTTCTAACAAGAACCTGACACAGATTGACGGATATAATGAGGTTCAGAACTAAAGTATAAAAGTAAAAATAGAACTATAAAAGTAAACGCAATATGAAGAATAAATATATGATGGGTGCTCTGCTTTTCGGCATCATCAGCTTATTCGCATCATGTTCGGATGACAACGATTCTAACCCTACGCTTATACAGCCTAAGGAGTTTACGTTGAATACTCCTGAATATATAAATTCGACTATTGATTTGGAAAAATCTACTGGTCTTGAGCTTACATGGTCACAGCCTAAGTATACAGCAGACAATGCTCCGATCAACGCCACTTACGAGGTGCAGGTTTCTCCTACCAACACCTTCACAGTTTCTACTGATGAAGCTGCGGCAGACGAAAGTGGCGAAAAGGTGCCCGACTACGCAGCTCTTAGCAACACCACACAGAAATGTAACGTCTCTGCCTCTGCCGAGGAAATCGACAAGGCATTGGTGAAGATCCTTAAATGGACAGAAGGTAACGTTCCTGCCACGCAGGAGGTTTACGTCCGCGTGAACGCTTTCGTACAGGAGGGCACAAGCCGTCTTAACCCTGTCGCTTCAAACTCAGTAAAGCTCAACGTAAAGCCTTACTATATTGAACTGAAGGATGCTGTTCCAACAATGTGGTATCTTGTAGGTAACATGTTCGGCGCTAAGTGGGCTGGCACCAAGAGCATTGGAGTAGACGCACTTCCTATGTTCCTTAAGCCAAACTTCTCTTACGACAAGAAGACTGGTGCTGGTGAGATTGAATACACCAACTACTTCCTTACCGGCGATTACAACGACAAGGCCGAGTGCGACGGAGCTGGTTTCAAGATTCTGCCTTCAGACTTCAACTGGGATTACAGTATGAACGCCATACTCAATAACGAAATCAGCGCTAAAAAAGGCACAATAGAAAATCGTAATGGCGGTGGTGACGGTGGTCATATCGTTGCTGCTGAAGCCGGTTACTACACCATTACAATCAACACTGCTGACAATACAGCCAAGATGGAGAAGTACGAGGGTAATGTAACCAACTATGGTACTATCCAGATTGCAACCTCATTAGACGATTTCGCGAGCGACACTCCAATGCTTCCTTACAACACTGAGGGCGTTGAAAACCACGCTTGGTACTATGTGATGGAAGTTCCTGCCGGACAGACAGTAAGCTTCAAGTTCAAGATTGCTGGTTCTTGGGATACCAACTGGGGATATGGTGCAGCAGATGGCGCTATCAACATGTATGGTAAGTGCGAGGCTAATGGTCATAACATCGGCTTGGCAGAAGGCAAGTATTGCATCTCATTCAACGACATCACAGGTTCGTTCAGCATCGTTAAATTGTAAATCACTTTAAGCAAAGACAATTATGATTAAGAAAATATTATTGGGAATGACCCTGCTGATGTCTATGGTGTCTTGCACCGAGGACTTTACAGACTGGGCACATCCGCAGACAAATCCTCAGGAGGAAGCCGTGGCATTCGGCGACGGTAGCGTAACTCCAGTAGACGTCATCAATCTGGCTGACGTCAATACAGAGAAAGTAAAGGTGGCAAGCATCGTAGCTCCCACTTCTTCTAACGCTGCCTACACACCTACCTATAAAATCAACTTCGACGGCCAGTCGTTCGACATTGACGCCGAGGGCAACATGACAACAGCAGACTTGGCTAACTACATCGTCGAGAAGTATGGCAAGCGCCCCACTGAGCGCGACATCGACGCAACACTTGACGCATGGGTAAGCAATGGAGCGACAGCCGTTAAGATGGCTACATCTGCTACATTCCAGGTTAAGGCCGTTCCTGTGGCTCCGGTTATCGAGGAGGGTTACTACCTCGTTGGTGATATGTTTACTATAAAAGATGGAGAAACAGAAGTAGTTAATGGCTGGACGAAAGAAGCCGCAAAGGCATTCAATCACAGCGACAAGGACGTTTATGAGGATCCGGTCTTCACCGTAAGCTTCGAGACAACAAAGGCTGACCAGTACTGGAAGATCATTCCTAAGAAGAACATCGACTCTGGCGACATCTGGGCTGCCGGCGTGGTAGGTCCTAAGGTTGACGGCGACGACAGCATGACTGGTGCGCTGACCAACGGTGACGCTAAGGCTGGTAAGATTGCCAAGCCTGGTAAGTATAAGCTCACCATCAACATGATGGACTATACTTACACCATCGAGGAAGTGAACTACGATCCGTTCATCTACTTCATTGGTAGCACTGATGGTTGGAGTTCTTCTGACCAGAAGCTCGCTCTCGTAGACGATGCAAAGGGCGTTTACACTGGCTACGTTTACCTGGCTGATCCTAACGGCTCAGGCTTCCAGTTCAAGTTCCAGCGTAAACCTGGAGACTGGAACAACGCCATCGGCGCTGGCGCCTTAAGCACATTCTCAGGTGCAGCAACCAACGAGGGTGACAACATCGGTGTGAATGCAGGAGAAGGCGTTTACTACATGGACGTAAATCTCTCTGAAGGCAAAATCACAGCCACTAAGGTAGAGAAAATGGGTATCATCGGTGGTTTCAATAATTGGGAAGGCGACGCAGTCATGACATGGAACGCTGAGGAGTATTGCTTCGAGGCAACCAATGTCGGCGTGACAGCCGACGGCTGGAAGTTCCGCGTAAACGGAGGTTGGGATGTCAACCTCGGTGGAAGCATCTATGACCTGACAGCAGGTGGCGACAACATCTCAGTAGCAGGCAACACCGTGAAGCTCTACCCGACCAGAAAGACCTCTGACAAGATCTTCTGCACAGTGAAGTAAACACTTTTCATTCATAATAGACTTTTATATATTATGGGCGGTTCTCAGAGAGTGAGACCCGCCCATTTTTTTTGTTGCTGCATAGTTAGGCAGAGCTTTAACAATAACATGCAACAGTGCTAATCTTACAATAACTAATGAATTGTACCTGATATGGTGCTACGGAGGCCGGAGACCTCCGCTACTAATAGCTTTTTCCTCAATTTGTTTAATGTCTTCTTGTCTAAAAAACATGTCTTCATGTCTATCATGCAAACGTTTGCACAGCCGAATTGTGTGTTTACGCCTCGTTCTGCTACAAACATATAAGTATTTGGCGTAAATTTGCACGTATTCAATTAAAATGTAGTATTTGCGTGAGCAAATAGTGAGTAGCTTAACAAGTAGTTATATATACAGTAGTTAGTAATAAAGCGAGTCATGAGTAAAGTTGAAAATCATTATTTAAACAAAAAGTAACTAAAACCCGAATATGAAGAAGATTTTATTGACAGCAGCAGCCCTCATGGGAGCCGCAAGCATGTTTGCACAAGGATGGCCCGCCAATTACGAAGGCGTGATGCTCCAAGGGTTCTACTGGGACTCGTTCCGCGCATCGAAGTGGCAGAACCTTGAGGCTCAGGCAGACGACCTCGCCCCTTACTTCAGCTTGGTATGGGTTCCGCAGAGCGCCAACTGCGGCAGCGGACGATCAATGGGATATGACGACCTCTATTGGTTCAGCAATTACAACAGCTCTTTCGGCAACGAAGCCGAACTGCGCTCCATGATCAGCACCTTCAAGAGCAAGGGCATCGGCACCATAGCCGATGTGGTCATCAATCATCGCAACACGCTCACCAGCTGGACCGACTTCCCCACAGAAACATATAAAGGCACTACCTACCAGATGTATTCCACAGACATCTGTCACGATGACGACGGCGGAAAAACCTATAAATGGGCTAACAGCCAGAATCCAAAGATAAGCCTCAGCAGCAATAAAGATACGGGCGACGACTGGGACGGCATGCGCGACCTTGACCACAACAGCTCTAACGTGCAGACCGTAGTGAAGGCTTACCTCGACATGCTCCTTAACGACTTCGGTTACGCCGGATTCCGTTACGACATGGTGAAGGGTTACGCCGGCAAGTTCACCGGCATTTACAACACAGCCCTCAAGCCCCGCTTCTCCGTAGGCGAATATTGGGACGGCAACGCCACCACCGTAAAGACATGGATAAACGCCACGAAGGTGAACGGCGAGCCAACATCGGCTGCCTTCGACTTCCCCGTGCGCTACGCCGTGCGCGACCTTATATCATCCAACTGGAGCAACAAGGCAAAGGACGGTCTTGTCAGCGATGCCGCATACCGCCAGTACGCCGTCAGCTTCGTGGAAAACCACGACACGGAATATCGCTCAAGCTCAGAACAGCAAGACCCCATCCGCAAGGACACGCTTGCCGCCAACGCCTACATCCTGGCTTCATGCGGCACGCCATGCGTCTTCTATAAGCATTGGCAGGCTTACCCCACCGACATCAAGATGATGATCAACGCCCGCCACATCGCTGGCATCACCAACACCAGCAACACCACCTTCAACGAGTACGTCGGCTCGAAATGCAACGTCCTCAAGACAGAAGGCTCACACGGTACGCTCTACGCCGTAATGGGAGCTAACGCCGACGCTTACCAGACGCCGTCGGGTTACACCGAGATACTGCGTGGCAACAAATATCGCTATCTCCTCAGCAACAGCAGCAACGTGGCATGGGTGGACCTGCCCTCTGGCAGCTACGACAACGCACAGAAGGCTCGCCTCACAGCCGTCAGCGACAAGCAGGGCGCACAGCTCGTATACACCACCGACGGCTCCACGCCCACCGCACAGAGCCACAAGGCAGCAAGTGGCACGCTCATAGACATCCCTGCCGGCACCACCACGCTGAAAGTAGGTCTGCTTGTCGGCTCAGCAGTCTCAGCAGTCATTACACGCACATACAAGGTGGGCCTCTCTGACACGTTCACACCGTACGACATCACCGTAAACGTAAACGTGGACAACGTAGGATGGAGCAGGGTGAACTTCTGGACATGGGACGACATGTACGGCGACAACTTCACGTCCACCGGCAAGTGGCCCGGCGACGCCGTCACCACAACGAAGACCGTGGAAGGCCGCAAATGGTATAGCCGCACATACCGCATAGACAAGCGCGACCGCATGCTCTCCTTCGTCTTCAGCACAGCCAGCGGCTCTCCTCAGACCGTCAACGTATACGACCTCAACAAGGACGCATACCTCGAAATCTCCGCCAACAAGGACGGCCAAAGCCACTATTACGTGAACGACGTGACCTCCCAAATGCCCACCGCAATAACCACCGTCACCGCCGACGCCCCACGTTCAAAATACTGGTACGACCTGCAGGGCCGCCAATACACCAACCGCCCCACCCAACCGGGCGTCTACATCCACAGCGGAAAGAAGATTGTTGTAAGATAATAAAGATCCGCGAAACCCTATCGGGTTTAAACAAAAGGCTTTACATTAGGTCTTACGAGAACCATGTTCTCGACAACCTAACGTAAAGCCTTTTATTTGTGCTAAGCACGCGCCCATAACCGGAAATACAAAGAAAAACACAAGGCAACACAGTAGCGGAGGTCTCCGGCCTCCGCAGCAAGCAACAAGGTTAGTACAACAATAACATGCAACAGTGCTAATCTTACAATAACTAATGAATTGTACCTGATATGGTGCTACGGAGGCCGGAGACCTCCGCTACTAATGGCTTTTTCTTCAATTTGTTTAGTTAGCACAGCCTCTTATACCCTTGTGTTTTTCTTTGTTTTTTCCGAAGGCTCGAAAAGCACAAACGAACTGTGGATTAATGTTTTTGTCAAAGCCCTGCCAATCCTAATTCCTAACTCGGACGGCGGGTGCCGTCCGACACAATATTTGCATTTCTAACGCTCAATACTCCTCGCTCAGCGCACAACAAAATCTTTAGTGCGAAATTCTTGAGTTTTGAGCATTTACAGACAACATATTCATATACAGTGGGTTATGTGATTTTCTGACGAGACGCAATGAAATCGGACTCGCAAAAGAGCCGTTTTATGCTGCAATAGCGCCACTTTTACACTCTAATAGTGGCACTTTTATCATGCAATAGTGCCACTTTTACTGTCTAATAGTGGCACTATTGGAGTGTAAAAGTGGCGCTATCGTTAAGCATGGGTGCTGTTTGCACAACAAAACACCGTAAAAACAGCTAACTGGAACTCTAGAATCAATTTTTATTTTGTAACAAGTTTTTACCATTTGTACGATATTTGCATTGTCAGACATGAAGTCTTTATTCAGATAAGAATAAAACAACAAAGGCTTTACATTGGGTATGCAGAGAAAAAGTTCTCGACAGACCTAATGTAAAGCCTTCTTTTTATTTAATGGTATTGCAGCTTACTTCTCCTCGTACTCAGGACGGAGCTTGCGTACGGTTTCGGCGGCACGCCACATTTCCTTGTCGTGCATGGCCTTAAGCTCGGCGTTGAGCTTCTCGCGGTAGTCGGGCTGCGAGTTAGAGTCGATGGAAATCTGTGCTTCCACACCTGTCTTTACAGAGAGATAGAGCCATTCCATGACGGGCTTGATGGCCTCACGGAAACGTGGAGCCCAGTCGAGAGCGCCGCGCTGTGCTGTGGTGGAGCAGTTGGCGTACATCCAGTCCATACCCTTCTCTGCGAAGAGCGGCATAAGGCTCTGTGTCATCTCCTCAACAGTCTCGTTGAAAGCCTCAGAAGGAGAGTGACCGTGCTCGCGGAGCACCTCGTACTGTGCCTCGAAGAGACCCTCCATAGCACCCATCAGCGAGCCGCGCTCACCGGTAAGGTCAGACGTTGCCTCGCGCTGGAATGTGGTCTTGAAGAGGTAGCCGGCGCCGATGCCGATACCGAAGGCAAGTGTCTTGTCCTCTGCCTTGCCAGATGCGTCCTGATAAACAGCGTATGAGCAGTTGAGTCCGCGTCCCTCAAGGAACATTGTGCGGAGCGATGTGCCCGAACCCTTCGGTGCCACCATGATGACATCCACGTCAGCAGGAGGAACCACGCCAGTGCGGTCGTTCCAGTTAATGGCGAAACCGTGTGAGTAATAGAGTGTCTTACCTGCGGTAAGATACTGCTTGATTTTAGGCCATACGGCTATCTGACCTGCGTCAGAGAGGAGCATGCAGATGATGGTGCCCTTCTGGGCTGCCTCCTCGATGGAGAAGAGAGTCTCGCCCGGTACCCATCCGTCAGCCACAGCCTTGTCGTATGTCTTGCCAGGACGCTGTCCGACGATGACGTTGAATCCGTTGTCGCGAAGGTTGCCTGCCTGACCAGGACCCTGGATGCCATAACCGAGAATGGCTATTGTCTCGTTCTTAAGAACCTCACGTGCTTTCTCCAAAGAGAACTCTTTGCTGGTGACTACTGTCTCTACTACGCCACCGAAATTCATTTCTGCCATATTAGTTAACTGTTGTGCAGCCGGGGTCGTGCCGCTGTTTATTATTTATTGTTTAATTGAAGATTCTCTGCGGTTTGTTTACATTATGTACACTGAACCAAATGCAAAGGTAATAAAATATCAGACAACACCAAACAAAAGTGTCATTCTTTCACAAATTTAACTTTACATCTGCATACTTCCTTTAGGTCTGAGGCGTCCTCTGTAGTCTGCTTCATCACCTGCACGCAGAACTCGCCCTCTCCGGCTTCGTCCACAAAGAGATGGAGCTTGTCGCCGCAATGCGACTCTGCCACGTAGGCGATGTCGAAGCGCTGCAGGCGGTTGTGACGATAGAAGTTGAGGTCCCAGAGGTCGAGGATATGCTCAATATACTTGACGCTGTTGATGTGTCCGTTGACGTCCACGTCGCTGTAGTGAGTGTCGACGACGCGCAGACAGCGTGCTTCCTTCGAGAGCTTCACACGCTGGAAAGGCTGTATGGGGCACGGCTTGTCGGTCTCAATATACTTGGTGATGAGTCCGTCACGCTCGGCAAGGATGTCCACCGGCTGGCGCGTGTCCGTATCGATCATCGCCCAGATGCTTCGTCCGTAGCCGAGACATTCGCCTTGGGTGTCGCGGATGGCATAGTTGCGGCTGGTGAAGAAGCGCATTACGCCTTCCACCCATGTGTCGACAGTAATACGGTCGTAAGCCTTCGGCATCTTCTCCATCTCCATCACGAAGCGTGAGAGCACCCATGTCTTGTGCACGGTGTTGAGATAGTCCATGCCATATCCACGCTCGTTGCTATGGAAGTCGGCTGCATTGAGAAGATGATTGCCGAGATGACCGAGGAATATGCGGTTAGAGAAATCGCAATGGAACGGCTCGACGAGGAAATCATAACTTCCAACTTTGCTTAATAGATTCATAGTGTTACTTGAGTTTTGGGGTTCTGCTTATGTTTTTTTCAATTAGATGTCCTTGTTCTTATGAAGAAATTCGGCGAGCGGCTCTTCCGTGCTTCGCGTCACAGCCACCCTACCCGAGCGCGAGTACTGGAGCAGACAGCCGAAGGCATGGAGCTTGTTGTAAAGATCCTGCACGTCGTCAGTCAGTCCTGCCACCTGCACAGTGGTGTACGTGGGATTGACCTCGAGCATACGCGCTCCGCTACGTCTTATCACACGCGACACCTCCGGATTAGCCATCAGCGCTGGCGTGGCAATCTTATAGATGGCTATCTCATGGATGAAGAGTTCGTCGTCCAGATAATAGTCGGCCTTCACCACGTCTATCTTGCGCTCGATGAGCTTCGTGATTTTCTTTATCTCCTCCTCGTAGCTCCATGCGGTGATGGTGTACTTGTGGATGCCGGATACGCTGAACGCGGAGGCATTGATGCTTTCTATGTTGACCTGCTGTCTGGTGAAGACCGCTGACACCTGACTGAGGATGCCCGGCACGTTCTCGGAATAGACAAGCAGGGTGTAGAGTTTCTTTTCCACTTTCTTTAATGTGTTAAGTTTGACATTTCCCTATAGATTCACTTCGAGCAGCATCTCGTCCACGCTCTTTCCCGGAGGTGTCATCGGCAGCACGTTGTCTTCCTCCTTCACGGCACACTCGAGGATGAACGGTCCGGGGGTGGTGAGCATTCGCTCCACCTCACGCTTCAGATCGTCGCGCGTTATGGCCACGCCGTAATTGATGGCATAACCGTCGGCTATGGTGCGATAGTCAGGATTGAGCATTCGTGTGAACGACTTGCGCTTGTTGAAGAACATGTCCTGCCATTGTCTTACGTTGCCGAGATAGTTGTTGTTGAGGAGGATTACCTTCACGGGAGCCTGCTGCTCCATGATGGTACCAAGCTCCTGTATGCTCATCTGGAACGATCCGTCGCCAGTGAAGAGGCAGATGGTGCGGTCGGGTGCGCCGAAGGTGGCTCCTACGGCAGCCGGCAGTCCGAAGCCCATGGTGCCGAGTCCGCCACTCGTCACGACGCTGAGCTTGCGACGATAATGGAAATAGCGGCATGAGAACAGCTGATTCTGACCCACGTCGTTGACGAGAACCGCCTCGCCGTGCGAAGCCTCAGCCACTACGTTGACCACCTCGCCCATGAGCAGAGGGCCTTCGGTGGGATGGATGGCAGGCTCGATGACACGGCGGCGCTCCTCATCCCAGTAAGGACGGAAACTGTCTATCCATTCACGATGGCTGTTCTTATTGAGGAGGCGCGTGATGGCTGGCAGCGAAACCTTGCAGTCGCCCACCACGGACACGTCGGTCTTCACCACCTTGTCTATCTCGACGTTGTCTATGTCGAGGTGTATGATTTTAGCCTGCTTGGCGTACGTGTCGAGTCTGCCAGTGTCGCGGTCGCTGAAACGCATACCAATGGCTATTATCACGTCCGCTTTCTGCGTCAATACGTTCGGGGCCAGATTGCCGTGCATGCCGAGCATGCCCATATTGAGGGGATGGTCGGTGGGCAGGGCTGAGAGTCCGAGCATCGTGCGTGCCGCAGGGATGTCTGCCTTCTCAAGGAACTGGCGCAGCTCTTCCTGTGCTCCGCCAAGCTCCACGCCATGTCCGACAAGTGCCAAGGGGCGCTCTGCACGGTTTATCAGACTGGCAGCGGCTGCCACATGGTCGTCCTGAATGTGCGGATAAGGCTCGTAACTGCGTACGGAGGTGACTTTCACTGGACGCCATTCGCACTTCTGCACTTGCGCACTCTTAGGGAAGTCGAGCACCACGGGACCCGGACGACCTGAGCGGGCAATATAGAAGGCGCGGCTTACAGCCCACGAAATATCCTCCGGACGACGTATCTGATAGCTCCACTTGGTTATGGGCTGCGTCATTCCGACGAAGTCAACCTCCTGAAAGGCGTCGGTACCAAGGGCTTCGGTGCCCACCTGTCCGGCAATGACGACAATCGGAGTGGAATCAATCATCGCGTCAGCAATACCCGTAAGCGTGTTTGTGGCTCCCGGACCGCTGGTGACGATGCACACTCCCACCTCACCACTGACTCTCGAAAAGCCCTCCGCAGCATGAGCAGCGGCTTGTTCGTGGCGCACAAGGATATGATTGAACACCTTATTGTCGCCACGCGTATAATCGTAAAGAGCATCGAAGGTGGGCATTATGGCTCCACCCGGATAGCCGAAGATGGTCTTGACGCCCTCGTTCTGAAGGGCACGCATCAGGGCTTCAGCTCCTGTTATCTGTTCCATAAGAAAATAGGCAATTTAAAAGATTATATGATTCGAACTCCTCCCTTGTCTGCCGAGCTGACACTCTGCGCATAAGCCCTGAGAGCCTTGCTGACCTTACGGTCGCGAGTCAACGGCTGCTGAGGACGTGCTGCGAGTTCGTCGTCGGAGAGGCGTACGTTGATGGTGCGTGCAGGGATGTCGATGTCGATGATGTCGCCGTCCTTCACCTTGCCGATGTTGCCGCCGGCTGCTGCCTCAGGCGAGATGTGGCCGATGCTAAGACCGGAGGTGCCGCCGGAGAAGCGTCCGTCGGTGATAAGGGCGCACTCCTTTCCAAGATGGCGGCTCTTGATGTAGGACGTAGGATAAAGCATCTCCTGCATTCCCGGACCTCCCTTTGGACCTTCGTGGGTGATGACCACACAGTCGCCACTCTGCACCTTTCCTCCGAGGATGCCCTCACAGGCTGCTTCCTGAGAATCGAAGACACGTGCTGGTCCGCTGAATTTCCAGATGTCGGGGTCGACACCGGCTGTCTTTACCACACAACCGTCCTGAGCGATGTTGCCGAAGAGCACAGCCAGACCGCCGTCCTTCGTGTAAGCATGCTCCAAGGAGCGGATGCATCCGTGCTCACGATCCGTGTCGAGCGATTCCCACTGGGCGTCTTGGCTGCCCATCTGCGTGGAGAACTTACGGCCGGGTGCGCTATGATAGATGCGGCTTGCCTCTTCCTGTATGTTATCGCCCGTGATGTCGTAGGCGCTCATAGCCTCAGCAAGGGTGGTGCCGTCAACACGACGTACCGAACCGTTGACGAGTCCACCACGATTCAGCTCGTTCATAATGCCAAGTATGCCACCGGCACGATTACACTCCTGCACGCTGTACTTCTGCGTGTTTGGCGCCAACTTGCAAAGGCAGGGCACATGACGACTGAGACGGTCGATGTCTGCCATCGTAAAGTCTACGCCTCCCTCCTGTGCCACAGCAAGAAGATGGAGGACGGTATTGGTGCTTCCACCCATGGCAATGTCGAGCGTCATGGCATTGAGGAACGCCTCACGGGTGGCAATGCTGCGCGGAAGAACCGAGTCGTCGCCGTCCTCATAGTAAGCGAGGGCGTTCTTCACAATCTGACGTGCTGCGTCGCGGAAAAGACGGACACGGTTGGCATGCGTGGCAAGGATGGTGCCGTTGCCGGGCAAAGCCAGTCCTATGGCTTCGGTAAGCGAGTTCATCGAGTTGGCGGTGAACATTCCTGAACAACTACCGCAACCCGGACATGCACAACTCTCAAGCTTCTGCAGGTCGGCATCGTCCACACTCGTGTCAGCACCCTTTATCATTGCAGTAACAAGGTCGGCATTCTCGCCGTGCCAACGTCCTGCCTCCATCGGACCTCCAGAGCAGAAGACCGTAGGTATGTTGAGACGCATGGAAGCCATGAGCATTCCCGGCGTGACCTTGTCGCAATTAGAAATGCAAATCATAGCATCAGCCTTATGTGCATTAACCATATACTCCACAGAGTCGGCAATGATGTCGCGCGAAGGCAGCGAATAGAGCATGCCGTCGTGTCCCATGGCAATACCGTCATCGATGGCAATAGTGTTGAATTCGGCAGCATAGCATCCCATGCTCTCAATCTCTTTCTTTACTATCTGACCTATCTCATGCAGATGCGTATGACCGGGTACGAACTGTGTGAACGAGTTGACGATGGCAATGATGGGCTTTCCGAACTGTTCGTGCTTCATACCCGCTGCCACCCAAAGGGCTCTCGCTCCAGCCATACGACGACCTTCCGTACATACTGCGCTTCTCAACTGATGTTTCATTTGCGTGTTTTTGATAATTAAATTGCTGCAAAGGTAAAGAGTTTTCACAAAACAGCCAACTAATATGTACGTTTTTTAAGGGTTTTAAGAACATGTTTGGTGCTAAACCGAACAAAAGCTTACCATACGTCAACGATATGGCACAAACGCTATTTATTTGCGCATTATTGCTTATTGAGGATTTTCTTCCCGTCCACAATGACTATTCCCTTGCTGTGTAAGGAGGTCTTTCTGCCGGACAAGTCGTAAGCGACGGTAGGATTAGACGTAATGGTTGGGGCATCAATGGATGTCTCCACATTAACGGAATAGACGTTTTGAGCGGCAGCACCAGTAAGAGTGGTGGAGGATTTTACGTCAGGAAGGACAAAATAAGCACGCATTGCCTTAAACTGTCCTTCCCCATTGGGCGTGACAAGGCGCATGCCGTCGGAGCTGATAAAGCGTGTGGAGCCATTAGCCTTTAGAAGGACAGGGGAAAATGTGCCCTGAAAGCTGTAGCTATTATAGTTTGCATTGACGGTCACAACTTTAGGTTCTGCCGCTTCTATCTCACGATTTAAGAATACGGGATCGATGATATCGCCGCCTTCCACCTTTATTATATAAGGCTCGCCGGCAACAATCTCCCTTACACGACTGAACGAAAACTCCACCTTATCGGCTTCTTTACTGATGGCTCTCACTAATCGCATGACTGCAACGCCGGGCAACGACCGGCTGAGGTCGTCACTGTTAAGGCTGAACGGTAGGCAAAGCGAATAGAATCCGCCGTCAGCAACGAAGGTTCGCTCAAGGCATACGCTCTCCACCAGGCAGCCTGAAGCTTCCTTCAGAGCCGGTGTGTTGTCAGCATCCTCGCTGAGCGTGAGAGAAGCCATACGGCGGACACGACGATAAATCTGGATATGCTCCTGCGAATCGTCGTACAAATAGCAGCCAAACTTACCTTTAGGATTATACTTCAAGTATTTATAGTTCTTTACGCCAAATTCTATTATGGCGTTTCCGTCAGCATTTACCATTACTTCTGCCAAATTGCTCTTTGCCTTTGGCTTGTCGCTGCTGAAAGACAACTCATAGCTTACACGTGAAGAAGCCCACAGCCAGCCTTTCTCTTCATTCTTGAAACTCCACGATGATCCGCTCTTCTCCATAACGAACACCGCCACGCTGTCGTTATTAACTTCGACGGCAGCGCCATTCTGCAATACGTCTACGTGGCACGACTTTATGTAAGAAGAAGCTTCGTACTTGCTGATTGCAGCGCAATGATTGCGACTGACAATAACCACTTCGTCGCCAACATGGAGTTGAGAAGCATTTGTGACAAGACAGAACTGATTGTCCGATTCGGCAAACGCTTGCAAAAGGCAAAGCGAAAACATAAGGAAAAGAGCGTAGAGTCGTTTCATAGGATATTGTTATGATGGGTTTGACGGATAGAATAATGATTTGGTTTGATAGACGTTTACGGTCATTCCGGCTGACGCCATTTAGCCACAAGCGGCAGATGGTCGCTGAAACCGTCCATATAACGCGGTCCGAGATAATTGCGGCGTGGCTTCACACCGCCATATTTCTCGTCGGGAACAAGAAGGAACGGAGCGTCATAGACACAGCATGCCAGCATGCGTTCGGCAAGCGTGGGGCTTACAAGTATATGGTCGAGGCTGCCCCACTCTCCCTGATAACGATACGTTCCCTTTGCTCCGTTATGTCCTTTGGCACCTGCCGACACATCCATGAAGCCACGATTACGAATCATAAGCAGACTCTTCGATTCGGAATAGTCATTAAAGTCGCCCGCTATAACGATGTTGGCGTCGGGCGAAACTGCCTTTATGGAGTCAGCAAGGGCGCAGACTGTCTTTGCCGCAGCCATACGGAAGGGACGCGAATAAGCCTCTCCTCCCCTACGACTTGGGAAATGCACCGCCATGACATGCAGCGTATCACGTCCCCATACAAGTCCCTTTGCGTACAGAACGTCTCGTGTGGGACGCATGCCCTTCACTCTCTGCACGCTCACAGCCCTGCTTTCGAGCAACCAGAATGTGTAAGGCGAATAGAGAAGCGCTACGTCGATGCCGCGCTCGTCGTCGGACTGCGTCATGACATACTCATAACTGGCGTTTCTGAGCAGCGAACGCTTTGTGAGGTCGCGCAGGACGCTGTCGTTCTCCACCTCGCACAACGCCACAAGGTCAGGCAGTTTCCAGTTCCATCCGCTGCTATCTCCTTTCTCCTTATCTTTCAGATTCTCCCCACAACGGTCCTCGCCGCAAGCTATGATGGTCTGACCGATGCGGTCAAGCTTGCGCCAATAACGATATGGCGTCCAGTGGTAAGAGCCGTCAGGCAGAAACTCAGTGTCGTTCTTCAGCGAGTCATGACGGCAGTCGAAGAGATTCTCGCAGTTTAGTTCCACGAATGTGAAGACGGAGATTAGCAGCAGGGAGAATGTCATATAAAGAAGAAGGTAAGGCGTTTTATTGTATGTGGCTGTCTTTCAATGTAAGTGGGCAGCCACTCCATCATTGCGAGGAATGGCTGCCCTTGTTATGTTTGCATATACATGCAGAATGATTAGTCCTTAGTAACGTCGTTGAACGTAGCAACACGGTTGAACTCCACCTGCTCGAAGAGCTTGTCTGTGGCACCCATACCCTTTGCTGTAAGACGGTCAGCAGAAATCTTATATCTCTTTATGAGAATGTTTCTTACGGCGTCAGCACGAGCCTGTGAAAGGCGGGCGTTGAGTTCGGCAGAACCTTCAGGAGAAGCATAGCCTCTGATCTCCACCTTAGCGTCCTTGTGGTTCTTCATATAGTTGGCGATAAGCTCGATGGGAGCATACTGCGCAGCGTCAACAGACGACTTGCCCTGACCGAAGATTACGGTAGGCTGGAGGTTTGTGACAGTGGTTGAGACCTTAGGAGCCGGCTTATTCTGACATTCCTCAAGGGCTTTATGGAGGCTGTTAATCTGCTTGTCCTTGTCAGCAAGAACCTTATTATACTGAGCCTCCTGATTGTTATACTCTTCGCGGAGACTGTTGATCTGTGCATTGAGAGCATCAACCTCAGACTGGTCGCGACCTACGGCATTGACGAAGTTGTGTGTACCGTTAGAGTTCTTAAACTTATAAACCAAGCCCACGTTCAGCTGAAAAGCAGAACGATTGATGTTGTATTCCACACCCTCATAGCCGTTGCCGTTGAGAGCATAGTTAAGGGACGGCTCGAAATAGAGCTGCCAAGCCTTCTGTTTACCGAGATTGAATGCGAAGTCGAGTCCTACCTTAGATGTAAGGAAGTTGGCTGTGCTGATGTCCTTGCGATTGGTGAAGCGATGTCCCCATCCCAGTCCGTAGAGAGCCGAAACCTCGAATGTGCGCGGAGCACCAGGATAACCGTCGAACCAGTTGATAAGGTTAACTGTTCCGAGGAGTGATGTATTGATGTAGTTTACGATCGTACCCGTTGTGTAGCCGCTTGTCTCCTTGAAGTAGACGTTGCTCTCTCCAGCCAGACCGAAGACTGGTGTGAAGTTGCGACCTATGCGTAAGCCTACGTTAGGGACGAGATCCTCAAGCCATGAAGCGTGTCCAGTAGTTTTTGTTGCAACGCCAGCGTTGATACCAACATAGACATTGTCGAATGTTTTGCTCTCAGCTACAGTCTGTGCCGAAGCCGAAACTGCCATCACGGCAGCAGCAAAAAGTGTAGTAATCTTTTTCATAGTCTTATTGTTTTATAATTACTTGGTCTAAGAGTTGTATTTCTCTCGATGTTATGTTGCAAAATAACCGAAAAAAAATGTAACGTCCAAACAAAATCAATAATATTTACATTTTGGAATACAAAAAGCATAATTACATCTGTTCGATATCCTGCCTTACGTTATTTCGGATTTTCGTCAAGTAAGCTTTCATACGGTCAGCGTCTTTCTCGTCTATGATGCTGATTAGCTCGTTGAGTTCGTCGCGTATCTGCTCCACCTGTCCGCTGGTATAGGGATTGAAGAGTATTTCCTGCAGCAGGTAGTCGTCTTCGCCTAACACGCCTTTGGCAATGCGCAGATGGCGCTTGAAGGTTGTTCCCGGCGCATCCTGATGCTTCATCACCGCCGAGAACACAAAGGTGCTGACGAACGGCGTGCTCAGCGAGTAAGCCACAGTCTTGTCATGTTCTTCAAAGGTGTATTCATAAATGTTGAGTCCGAGACGTGCGTAGAGGTCCTTGAAGAAAATCCGTCCCATATAGTCGCCCTCGCTTATGATGATGGCGTTCTCCTCGGAGAGTTGTCCGAGGTTGGCGAAGGTAGGTCCGAACATCGGGTGAGTGGATACATACGAATGACCCGACTGCTCATAATAGTCCTTCAGCCCGGTCTTGACGGACGAAATGTCGCTGATGATGCAGTCAGCGGGAATGACGGGCATCACCTCCTCGAAGGCTGGTATGGTGTACTTTAGGGTAACGGCGTTGATGACAAGCTGCGGCTGGAAGGCTCGTATCTCGTCCAGCGTGGTGAAGCGCTGGCAGTTGTATGTGAAGCGCATGCGCTTAGGGTCTTTCTCGTACACTGCTGTCTCATGGTCGAAACTGAGGACGTCGAGGAAGAAGCTGCCCATCTTCCCCGCGCCAAGAACAAGTATCTTCATTTTCTTTTACTTCTGATTAACTATCTCCATCTGCTGTCTTACTGACTCTTCGTGGATGTGCTCGAATATCTCCTTCACGAACTCTGAGTCCATTCCGGCAAGCGAGCCTTGCGCTCCGCGCTTGTCCAGAATCTCGTTGTAGCGAACAGTCTGGAGCACAGTCATGTTGTGTTCCTTCTTGTATCTGCCTATCTCGCGGCAGACGCTCATTCGCTTGGCAAGGAGTTCCATGATGCCGTTGTCTATTTCGTCTATCTGCTTGCGGAGCGTATGTATGCCTTCCGTCACCACCTTCTCGTCACGGATAACAAGGAGGCTGAGGATATAGTTGAGCACGTCCGGCGTCACCTGCTGCTTGGCGTCGCTCCATGCTGCGTCCGGCGCACAATGGCTCTCCACCATAAGTCCGTCGAAACCGAGGTCCATCGCCTGCTGGCAAAGAGGAGCTATGAGCTCGCGGCGTCCACCGATATGACTGGGGTCGCAGATGACGGGCAGTTCCGGCATGCGTCGTCGCAGCTCTATGGGAATCTGCCACATGGGAAGGTTGCGATAAATCTTCTTCTCGTAGCTGGAGAAGCCGCGGTGTATGGCAGCCAGACGCTTTACGCCTGCCTGATTGATGCGCTCCATAGCTCCTATCCACAACTCCAAGTCGGGATTTACCGGATTCTTCACAAAGACGGGGATGTCCACTCCCTTCAGACTGTCGGCTATCGCCTGCATGGCAAAGGGATTGGCAGAGGTACGCGCTCCAATCCAAAGGATGTCAACGTCGTACTTGAGGGCAAGCTCTACATGCTCCGGCGTTGCCACCTCTGTGGATATGAGCATGCCCGTCTCCTCCTTCACGCGCTTCAGCCACGGCAGCGCTGTCTCGCCGTTGCCCTCGAAGCCACCCGGCTTGGTGCGCGGCTTCCACACTCCCGCACGAAACATTCTGAATCCGTGCGAAGCCAACTGGCGTGCTGTTGTCATCACCTGTTCCTCGGTCTCAGCCGAGCAAGGTCCTGCTATAACGAACGGGCGGTCATCGCTGCCCGGTAAGTTCAATGGTTTGAGTTCTATATCCATAGTTCTGTTTATTTTCTGTATTCGTAGTTCTGTTTACTGTCAGTGTGTCCATCTTATGCGCCTTATTCTCTCCAGCGCCTCATCCATCTTCTCGTCCTTGGCACAAAGGCTGATGCGCACATATCTGTTGCCGTTCGACCCAAAGATAAATCCCGGCGTGATAAAGACACGAGCCTCATTGAGCACGCGCTCCGTAAGTTGCTCGCATCCGTCGTAGGCGTCGGGAATGCGTCCCCAAAGGAACATGCCCACCTGCTGCGGGTCGTATGTGCATCCCAGCGTTGTCATCATCCGCTCTGCCTTGTCGCGGCGTCGACGATATGTGGTGATGTTGGCTTCGCGGTGCCATTCCGGTGTGTTCCCGTTCAGAGCGGCTGCGGCGGCGAGCTGTATGCCACGGAATGTTCCTGAGTCGACATTGCTCTTAATCTTCAATATCCACGACGTGAACGTGGGATTGGCGATGCACATTCCGACACGCCATCCTGGCATGTTATGACTCTTCGACATCGAGTTGAACTCAATGCAGCATTCCCTCGCTCCCTCCACTTGCATGATGGACATAGGATGTTCGTTGAGGATGAAGGAGTAAGGATTGTCGTTCACCACCACGATGTTATGGCGTAGTGCGAAATCGACAAGTCGTTCGTATGTCTCGCGCTGTGCGTTTCCTCCTGTCGGCATATTGGGATAGTTGGTCCACATCAGCTTCACGTTAGAGAGGTCCATGCTCTCCAGTTCGTCGAAGTCGGGCTGCCACGCGTTGTCCTCTCTGAGGTCATAGCTGACCACCTTCGCTCCGAGAATCTTGCTTAGCGACGTGTATGTGGGGTAACCCGGATTGGGGACAAGCACTTCCTCGCCGGGATTGACGAAGGCAAGCGTAACGTGGAGGATGCCCTCCTTCGATCCGATGAGCGGCAGTACTTCCGTCTGCGCATCCACGTCTACTCCGTACCAGCGTGCATAAAAGTCTGCCATAGCCTGGCGCAGTTCGGGCGTGCCCATCGTGGGCTGATAGCCGTGTGCCTCCGGCTGCGACGCCACCTCACAGAGGCGTTCCACCGTCCGGCGTGACGGCGGCATGTCAGGAGAACCTATAGCCAGCGAGATGATGTCGCGTCCCTCTGCATTAAGGCGTGCCACCTCCTTCAGCTTCCGCGAAAAATAATACTCCTGTACATTGGAAAGGCGTGTTGCGGGGTGTACAGCTGTTGTTAATGTAGCAAGGTTCTCCATAAGCATGTATGTTTTTTTTAATGATACATTATATATTTACTTGCCCACGTATTCGCCGAGAATCTTCAGCGACCGTGTCAGCGGTATGATGGCGTCGATACTCTGTCGGTATCGCGTCAGGCTGTTGAATGTCAGGTCCACATAGAAGAGATATTCCCATTCGCATCCTATCACGGGCAGCGACTGTATCTTCGTGAGGTTGATGCCGTAGAAGGAGAGGATGGTCAGCACCTTCGAGAGGCTTCCCTCCTCATGCGCCACGTGGAAGACTATGCTCGCCTTGTCTGCCTTCTCAAGCGGACGAAGGAAGTCTGCTTTGTTGGGATTGGCAATGACGAGGAAGCGCGTGAAGTTGTGCTTGTTGTCATGTATGTTATCCTCGAGCACCTTCAGCCCGTACATCCTCGCTGCCGAAGCATTGCAGATGGCTGCCCATCCATGACATTTATGCTTGGCAATGTATTCTGCCGCACCTGCCGTGTCGTCCGCTTCCACTGCTTTCATGTCAGGATGACGAGAGAGAAAGGCGTTGCATTGTGCAAGCGCCACGGGGTGCGAGTGCACCTCCTTAAGCGTGTCCCAATCGTCCTCGGGCAGACAGCAGATGCAGTGTTCGATGTGCAACTTATGCTCTCCCACCACCGTAGCACCAGAGGCGCGAAGCAGTTCGTAATTGTGGAGCAGACTTCCGGCTATGGTGTTCTCTATGGCTGTCATGCCAATCACCGTCGGGTCGCGGTGCATATTGTCGAACACCTGCTCGAAGGTGGCGCAGCATATCAGCTGTATCTGCTCGCCCTGGAAATACTGGTGGGCGGCAATGTCGTGGAAGGAGCCTTGAAAGCCCTGTATGGCAATTCTCTTCATATTGGATTTCTCGATGTTTCTTCGCGCCCTGAAACGCGAAAGCCCCGCTTTCACTGTCAATGTGAAGCGGGGCCCGGATTATAGGATATATTAAATATTTTCCCTTTCTGTCATAAGTTGAATTCACACGCAACTTCCCGCTTCACAATTCCTTGCAAAGTAAAAGTAAAATCGGTAAATGTATGCGAAAACGTTACTCATAACTAATTATTGTTTTAATTCAACGCAAAAGTAAGACATTTATTTGTTTTACGCAAATAATTTACGATAAAATGTCACTAATCTTCACATTTTCGCAACACATGCCTCATCATTCCTGCCTTTTCCTTACCTATTCGTTATTGAATATCTTGTAAGGATCCATCGATTTCATGCGGTCTTTCACCTTCTCTCCGATGTCCTCACTCGGCTGCTGCATGAACGCACGAAGCTCTTCAGCCGAAGCCTCGTCCTCTGCAGCCCCAGCCTCGTTGCCAAGCTGACGGCGTACCTCAGCACGTTCCGCAAAGGCGTCCACCGAGAACGGATTAACGTCCAGCACACCGCCGTAAGTCAGTTCCGCCTTCTCCATGTCGCCCATAGCCTTTGCCACACGCGCATTGAGCATCAGCACGTCTTCGTTGGCCTCGTTGCGCTTCAGGAGTTCGTCGGCGTCCTTGCCGGCTTCCTCCACATCGCCGTTGGCAAGCAGCGTCTCGCCACGCAGAAGCCTTGCCGCCTCGAAGTCGTCATACTTGTCGAGCGCCTTTGTCAGCACAGCCACGGCATTGGGCACGTCGCCGAGTCCACGATAAGCCTTTGCGTAAAGATAGAGAGCCTGCGGATCTGCCTCGTCCACTTCTATCGCTTTCGCGCAAGCATCAGCCATGGCGACATAATCCTCCATCATGTACGCCACGTCTGCCAGGCGCGTCAGCACAGCCACATTGTCAGGACAAGCCGTAGAGATGCTCTGCAACTGCTCGTAAGCCTTCTCCATGTCGCCCATTGCGATGTATGCCTGCGACAGATAGTCGCGACACTCGAGGTCGGTGGAGTTAAGCTCCAAGGCATGCAGAAAGCATTGCACGGCATAGCCGAACTGCCGTATCTTGAGAGCACTCACACCAACGTATTTGAGTACTTCGAAATTCTTCTCTTCCTTCTTCTCTTCGGCTTGACTGCTACGTCCGCCGAACAAAGCCTTGAATATGTTCATTGGTATTATTCTGTATGTAAATTTAAACGACTATTTAAAACAGCGGTAAAGGTAACAAATATTTTTCAATTTACGGCCACTTATGTTTTCAGCCAATTATAGATTAAGCATAAATTATAGTTAAAATGTATGAAAAGCCTTTCGGTTTACGTCCATAATGGCTAATTTTGCTGTTGATAACGCAGATTTTACAGTTATGGACAATACAAGAAAGTTTTTCATATTAGCAGCTTTCGCCTTTCTCTTCACCGTCACGTGTAAAGCGCAGGACGTCAGCCTGTCCGCCAAGGACATGCCTGCCCGCTTTGACGAGTCGGCTCTTCAGCGCATCATGCCCACACGTTACGGCGGACGATCACGCCAATGGCGCGAGGAGGCTATGGCGGAAGCGGAGAGGCAGAGCCAGCATCAGGACTCGCTCATGCTTCCTCCACTTAACGCTCAGGGTCAGGTGGACACCACCTGCCGTTATCCTTTGGCTTTCGGAGGATGGAACAGCTGGGGACTACATCGCGGACTTAACGTACAGATTGGCGCGTCGGTCTTTGCCGAATTCGGTAAAGGGGCGCACAGCGGAGCCGGCTTTCAGCAGAACATAGCCCTCATGTATGCCATGCCCATCAACGACAAGCTGTCCGTAGCCGTCGGAGGATATCTTAACAACGTCAACTATGCCGGAGGCAACTGGCACGACGCAGGTCTGTCCGCCGTAGTGGGCTACCGATTCAACGAACATCTGGAAGCCTACATTTGGGGACAGAAATCGATTACCAACAACGTAGGCAACCGCCTGCGCTACGGTCTTTACGACGGCTATTACGGCGGATACGGTTTCGGAGGATATGGCTTCGGAGGTTTCAGCCGCAACTTCTACGGCTTCCCCTCCTACTCTGCCTACGACCTCTCCGGCATCGGCGACCGCATCGGAGCCACCCTCCGCTACAACTTCAACAACAATATGAGCATCGAAGTGACAGTGGAGAACAGATGGATGCCGAGCAGATAAAGCATCTTACTTCTTATACTTCAGTCTGAGACTGTTCGTCACTACACTCACGCTCGACATTGCCATCAGGGCACTTGCCCACATGGGCGTTATCTGGATGTTGATGCCGAAGACGTGGGGCAATCCGGCTGCGAGTGGGATGCACACAATATTATATATGAAAGCCCAGAAGAGATTCTGACGTATCATGCCCACTGTGCGCTGCGACAACTGGCAAGCCTCGGGGATGCGCCGCAGGTCGTCGCCCATCAGCGTCACCTGCGCCACGTCCATCGCCACATCCGTGCCGCGCCCCATGGCTATGCTGACATCTGCGAGAGCAAGAGCCTGCGAGTCGTTGATGCCGTCGCCAACCATAGCAACGCACTTGCCTTCCGACTGCAGACTGCGCACCATATTCTCCTTGTCCTGCGGCATACAACGGCTCTTCCAGTGCTTTATGCCCGTCTTGCCAGCCCAGTAAGCGGCAGCCTCTTCCTTGTCGCCACTCATCATCCATACTTCCACACCATGCTCCTGCAGCAATTCCACAGCCTCGGCAGCATGCGGCTTCAGATGCTCACGCAGATCGATGGCTACGTCGTCAGCCAGCTTAAAGTTGATGTCCTTATTGGGAACGGTCAGCGTTCCTGTCTTGTCAATGACCACGGCATTCACGCGGCAGAGCTGCTCCACAGCCGTGGCGTCCTTAACAAGTATGCCCCTCTGCGCCGCCTTTCCAATGCCCACCATAAGGGCTGTTGGCGTGGCAAGACCCATGGCGCAGGGACAGGCAATGACCAGAACGGACACCGCTGACAGCAATGCCTGCGGCAACATGGCCTCACCTCCGACTACCATCCATACCACAAACGTAAGCACAGCCAACAACAGCACGCACGGCACGAACACCAAGGCAGCCTTGTCCACAAAGCGCTGTACGGGAGCCTTCGAGCCTTGCGCCTCCTCCACCATACGAATGATGTTGGCAAGGACGGTCTCTGAGCCCACCTGCTCGGCACGAAAGCGTAGACAACCCTCGCCCACTATGGTTCCGGCAAGCAGACGGTCGCCGGCATGCTTGCCGACAAGCAGCGGTTCGCCGGATATCATCGACTCGTCCACACCGCCTTCTCCTTCGCTTACCACTCCGTCCACCGGCACTTTCTCGCCCTGACGCACCTCCACGATGTCGCCCTTTGCCACGGCAGCAAGGGGCACGTCACACACTTCGCCCATACTGACGACATGCGCTTGCTTCGGCACGAGTCCCATAAGCGAGCGTATGGCAGAAGCCGTGGATTTCTTCGCCCGCTCCTCAAGACAACGACCCGTCAGCACGAAGGTAATGATCATTACCGATGCGTCGTAATAAGTGTGCCACTCGATGCCACGTGCTCCCCAGAACTGTTCGCCCCAGAAAGTATTGAAGACGCTGAAGAGGAACGAGATGGCTGTGGACATCGCCACAAGCGTGTCCATATTGGCTGAGCGATGAACCAGCAGTCGCCAGGCATTGGCATAAAACTGTCGTCCGCAATAAGCCATATTCGCGAGTGCGATTATCAGCATCGTCTGATTGGCAGCGTCACGTCCGCCAACCGCCAGCCATCCCATCGAGACAGCCATCGTCAGCAACGCCAACACCCACGACACAGCCATACGCCTCAGCTGCAGACGATAGCTGTTCTTCTCTATCGTGTCCACACGGGTCTCCTCGTCGATGATAAGTTCAAAGCCAGCCGCGTCCACCACCTTCTTCATGTCGGCAGGCGTAACCTTGCTTTCGTCATACTCCACCATCGCCGTGCGTCCCGGCAACGACACCGCCACACTCTTCATTCCGTCCATAGCCTTCAGCCTGCGCTCCACATTGGCGCTACATCCGGCACATGCCATACCCAATACGGGCAATATCTTCTTTTCCATACATGCAAAGTTACGAAGTTTTCGTCATTCATACATTACATTATTATGGATGAAGTTTATAGGATCATGCGATAGTTCAGTTTTTACATTCATCGTACATCGCAAATCCTTTCACTGTCAGAAGATATTTCTGCCGAGGGTGGCGTGGAGAGTTGGGATACTTCATCTTAACAAGTCCTTCCTGTATTGCCGGTGTAAGAGAATGTTCAAGGAAGTTAGAACGGTTCTTCAATCCGACAATCTCCATCATTTCCTTCACGCTCTTTTCCTCAGAGCCAATCGCAAGAATCAATCGCTTAATGTTTTCCGACAATACACCCAACTGACCACTACTACTTGTATGGGTACTTGTATGGGTACTTGTATGGGTACTTGTATGGGTATCAATAGAGCCATTATTAATATCCGAATATCCAATCAGCATATATCTGTTCTTCAACACGTTCTGTTCTCCTAACATCAGATTGCGGAAGAACTTCACGAGGAAAGTCTTGTCAGGTTCTATTCCCTTTGACGGATTACGATAATTGGCACGAACCAAAGCATTGCGAAAATACCATGAATTGTCGGCAAACAAATCGTTGTCCACCTTGAAACCGATAGAGCGCAGATATTTGATGACAAACACCGCCGTTGTTCGTGTGTTGCCCTCACGGAACGGATGGTTTTGCCAAAGCAAGGTGACGAAATCTACAATGTGACTGATAATTTCATCCGTTGACAGTCCCTTATAACTAAAGTCCTTTTCTTGCTGAATATCATATCTCAACGCCATCATAATATCAGCAGCACGTCCATACACCACAGTATCGCCCTGCAATATCCATTCCTTTTTGCTTATGTCATAAGGACGCACCTCACCTGCATGCTTGAATACACCCTCAAACAAGTGCCTATGGATATTCAAAAACTCTAATGCTGTGAACGAGAAAGACTGCTCACTCAGTAGCTTGGCTATATTGGCAGCCACACGGTCGGCCTCTTCCTTTTCGGCATCGTCCTCGTCATGCGTAGTTTTGTTGACATAATACGACTTCAACTGTTCGCGCACATCATCAATGGTAATATCGCCCTCAATGTGTCTGACAGCCGTCTCTTTCAGATAGTCAGACACCTTCAGTCCGTCAACATCTTGCAGACCGATAGCCGTGCGCCATGCCGAAGCCCTTTCGCGCTTATGTGGCTCTGCCACACGCTCGTAGGCTTCGAAATCTATGTATTGTTGTTTGCTCTTGTCAGTCATTCTTGCATATCATTTCAAGTATTTGTCAAGTATTACTTGTTTTTGATATTTACACTCTTTCATCTTTTGCTTCAAAGTGTTTATTTCATTTTCTATCTCTATTACTTTAGTAACGGTATTTTTCTGTATATCGATAGATGGAATACGAATTGTGAGGGCTTTAATTCTTTCTGTTGAAGCACGATTGGCACGTGAGAAACGCTCATGCTCACCAGCTTTAAGCAGAGGATAAACAAGATATTTTGGCAAAATAACGTTTTCGTCAAGCACATTGATTACTCCACAATGGTCTGTAGGATGGAAAGGCCGGTCTGCATGCAGATAGTTCACCATCCAATCGCCATCAATTCCCCAAAGGACTGAAGGTTTTGAGAAATCAGACAACAGCGAAGAATCTGTTCTACCGAAAGGCTCAAACACATTGGCACTGAACACTTCGTATGCACCGTCCTTTTTCAGTTCGCTTTTCAGCACACGACGACCTATTGACAGATTGAACACCTGTTCGTTATCAAGGCGAAGGTCTGTTGTGGATTTTGAATATGAATCCGCAAGAACAGAATCCATATCATCTTTTAAACGGCTGATGTTGTCAATACATTTTTGATATTGTTCTTCAACCATTGAATATTCCGCAATTATTTTCTTCTGTATTTCTACACTCGGAACAGGTATGCCAAAATTCGGTATCATTTTCTTGTCCCCACGAGGCATTTTTAATCCGGTTTTTCCTGTCATCATGTATTCAAAGAACAAGTCATTTGACAAAATGGCATACAGGTAGTCGTTTAGAATATAATCCTTGGTATTTCTAAAGACCAGCACATCGTTGGAGCATCCTCCTTCTGCCTTTGCCAAATATATTTTCTTCAAATATGGCCGAATATTTGAAATCAGAATATCGCCTTTTCTGTAAAGAGTCACCCTGCCTATATTTGGAACTCCACTGTAAGCCACAACACCAGCCTTGTTTTGCAACATGTTATCAGTAGAGATGTAACTCTTAGGGGATATCTTCGTATATGAAACTTTCTCAGTTACAAACGGAGCTATATCACCTAACTTTTCTGTTGGCAAAGATGTTTCAAACTTGGGATAAGCCAACATTGGAGTTGTTTTAATTGTTTTGTCAAATGCTGTTCGTGAGAAATCTATCAAATCAACAGTCCTGTACAAATCGACATATTCTTCCAATTTGACAGATACGTCGAACTCCCCATCCATGAAGCTCTGACGAATTAAATAATTTATCTTCTCGGTGTCATTGAAGTCATTGGGATTGAATAAGCATGTATTAATGGCATTAATACCTGATATTTCTTGCATTGTATTGTCATCTGCTTCATTTTCTTCTGCATCTTCATCAGAGGATGCAGCTCCAACATTAAGATAATGAATGCCTTCATGCCCCTTTCTGTTAATCCACTCATAACCCAAGAATTTCTTGATTTTTTCGTTGGACTCATTCTTCTTAGGAAGTGGCGACTTCACCAAAAGCACAGGATTTTCCGTCTGCACGGCAAGCATGAAGAAATACATCTTCTCTCGCTCAATAGCTTTCACAAAGGCATAGAAAGTCCTGTCAGCCTCTTTCTTTTTTTCATCAGCTGACAATGCCCTGAATGTTGCAGTTTTTGTCTTGGCCACATATCGTGCACGAATATTCTTGGCCTCATCACATACATCCTTCATCGCATTGCGTGAAGTCCCGAAAAACGAGTTGTGATAAGTCTGAACCACCTCTGATTTGATGAAAGTTTCAGTCATGTTGCCTTTTAAGAATTCCTGATAATCATCCACTGCATATCCAAGATGCTCACAATATTTCTCCATAAGTTCCGTATCTTGATACACCTCGTCTCCGCTCTCACTCAGATTGAACCAGCACTCCACACGGTTAGCATAGTGGTCAGCGTCAGGAGTGTTCGTCTCCTTACGACGCAGGAACATGACAACAGTATTTGTTCCAGTCTTGCCAAATGTTCCTGAGCCTAATTCCACCAGTGATACAATATGGAAGTTCTCCAAAATAATCTCACGTGCCTTGGCATAAATTCCGCCCTTGTTCAATACAGAAACAGGCAATATGATGCCTGCAACGCCACCAACTTTCATTAGTTGGGCAGCACGCTCAATGAAGAATGTCTCAATGGCATTGTTCTTAGCCAAGTTGATATTGCTGTTGAATAATTTGTATTTCTTTCTGTCTTGATCGCTTAGGGTCTCGAGAAATCCTGAAACTGAATATGGAGGATTGGCAATAAGCACACTGTACTTACCCTCTTCTACATTTGGATGTGACTTCAACGCATCGAAATACACTATCTGAGTCTCATCATGGCCATACATGAAAGCAGATACCTTGGAAACCTTTGATAAACGGTATTCTTTTTCTATGCCCATAATGCGTGAATAATAGTCATGCAAAGAAAGGTCAGGGCGATACATCCTTACAAAATCTTTGATACGGTCTGCATACTCAGTAAGGAAATGTCCTGCTCCACAAGCATAATCAATAGCGTATGGTATGTCCTGGCTGTCTTTTATCAACTGCTCCAAAGGCAATGACGTTACGATGAAACGCACAATGGGCATCGGAGTGAAGAACTGGCCCTCACTCTGCTTTACGCCTTTTGTCAAGAATCCCTCGAACAGGTCGCCGAGAAACTGATGGGTATCAGAATACTTCAAGCGTATGTCTTGCAGCATAAGAATTACTTTTCTGAGAATAATGGCATTCTGTTGGAAAAGTTTTTTGTTGTGTACGCTTATGAAAGAGAAGTCATTATCCGAAAAGAACTTTAAAGCCCTAAAATAATCTTTGATTGTCTTGCGCGTAGCGTCAGGATCGTTCTTGAAACGACGGAAAGCCTTGTCAATCTCAGCGTCTTCAATATATGTAACGTCTTCACCGAGAAACTTTTTCATTCCATCTCGATAAAGACGTTGCAAGCGGTCTTGCAGTTGGAAGTCATCGTCGTATGCAGAACCCTTCCAATAAAAATGGAGATTGTCAGGATTGTTTGTTTCGTCAACCACCTTGGCAAGAAAAAGATTCACCAACTTATCAAAAGCATTCTCATGAGCTCCTACATTATGTTGACGGAGGATATTGGAAAATTCGCTGTATTTCTTTTTGATAGCCTCATTGCTTACAGCTTTCAAATCAGCCACGGTGTACTTGTCCTTACCAATATGATAAGGTTGTACAGTTTCCTCGAACAATCCAATCCGGGCATAGTCGCAATGATACGTCTCATGCCATACACGATACAATTGCTTGTTATTTGAAGCTTTATCGTATGAAAGGGCATCTTCCTCATTCTCCAACATCTTCTTGTTGTCCTGGACATTGAGTAAATAATAGTCAGGAACAACTTTGCCTTCTACTATGTCTGACGTGTATAGACATAAAAAATTTGTGGACTTTTCCTGTTGGAAATAACTGAACAACTGGGCTCCATCTTCTAAGGTGTCGTTCCATGCGCCTTGAAATTCATCCGCTTTCTTACATTCTATGATGAGCAATGAATCTTTGTCTTCATCTGTGCCTATTATTCTGCCATCGCCAAAAGTACGAATCCAAATGTCCGCATAGCCGCTCTTGCTGCTATGTCCAAGTTTCCATTGCGGCTCTAGTTCAATGTGTTCAGTTCTATATCCTTTTGACAACAGGCGGTCAACACATTCTAAAACAACGAAATTCTCTGGTTCTGAAAAGTTGCTTGTTGTTTCTCTTCCTACAGTAATACCAGATTCCTTATAGAATATATGTTCAGAAGCGACATCAACTTTCAATGTAGCCCCAATATCTTCATATCTCTTGATGTAGACATTTCCATCTTGAAAGAATCCAAGTAAATCAAGTAGTGTCCTTATATTCGATTTTGTAATCATATTGTTATTTTTACCTTTACTATTATTTACTTCTCATACCCCTCATAATAGTAGCTCTGCTCTATTCCCTTGAATATCACTTCGCGGTTCTCCGTATCAGAAGTGAGGTTCTGACTGAGCAGATAGCGCAGCTCGAGGTCGTTGATGGGAGAACGTTCCATGGCCGAGAGATATTGGTCTTTGTCAACATACTGCCAATTAACCACTTTGCCTATAGAGCGTTTGAGCATCATGTCGAGCCAGATGCGAGTGGAGCGGCCGTTACCCTCCATGAAAGGATGGCAAACATTCATCTCAACATACTTTTCTATGATTTGCTCAAAAGTGTCTTCAGGCATTTTCTCAACTGCCTCAAGGGCGGCATGAAGGTAGAGACTATTAACGAAGCGGAAACCTCCTTTGGCGATATTTTTGTTACGGATAGAGCCTGCGAATGGATACAGACCATCAAACAGATAATGATGTATCTGCTGAAGGCCTGCCGTAGTTCCAATGGGAATTTTATCTATATCGCCCGACTCAAAGAGACGGCGTGCGTTATCTAACGACTTTTCGTCAATTTCCTTTGTTGTCATAATCAATTGAATTGTTACACAAATTTAGATAAAATTTCCGAATTATAAGCCAGTTGGGATAAAAAACAGAAA
>ERZ1031020.75-NODE-75-length-60256-cov-9.057092_pt1 | contig 60256 bp, 50 predicted proteins | sample MGYA00517109_ERZ1031020 | MGnify/ENA primary metagenome ERZ1031020 (study PRJEB33719, sample SAMN04261270) | wastewater metagenome | biome: rural village; feature: human; material: feces | host: Homo sapiens | place: El Salvador | collected 2013-01-07 ... | reverse complement strand
GATTTTGTTGTGCGCTCAGCTCATAGTATTGAGCATTAGAAATGCAAATATTGTCTTCGTCAAGTTGCAAAACAAACGTAATTCTCACTGCGTTTATGCGTAATTGTGATGTATTATAATTATCTTTGCATTCAGATTGACCATCTCAGAGAAGATAACATAGACTGATAAAATGACGACAGACAATAAAGACAACAAACTCTCAATAGAGAGTAGCGATTATGCCGAGATACTGCGACACGCTGTCGCAGTAATTGAACACGCGCGGACAGAAATAGCCCGACATGTCAATGGCTACGTCTCTACCGCATATTGGGAGATTGGCCAGATGCTTCATGAACGCAAGATTGAAAGTGGGTATGGTGACAGCGTTGTTAAAAGATTGTCGGCAGACCTAAAAGAACGATACCCTAAAATGGGTGTTTCACCACGCCAACTTTGGAATATGAAGAAATTCTATGAGCGTTATGCTGAACATGGTGAGAAACTGCTACGCTCCGTAGCACTTTTGCCATGGTCGCACAATCTATTGCTTTTGAGCAAAGGATTAGATGATGATGCAACTCTCTATTATGCCACAAAGACGGTGGAAAAAGGTTGGAATCGCGACTTGTTGCTCAATGCCATCAAACTCAATATGTATGAGACACAGGCATTGGCAAGAGTAGACAACAATTTCGACCGCACTCTTCCTGCCGAACAAGCGCAGTATGCCAACGAAGTGTTCAGCAGCAGCTATAATCTCGGCTTCTTGGGAGTGACCAGTCCTATCTTGGAGCTTGAACTTGAAGACCGCCTTGTAAAAGCTATCACCCGTTTCCTTATGGAACTCGGCAATGGTTTCACTTTCATAGGCAACCAACATGTGTTGGAATACAACGGCAAGGAAAGTAAGGTGGATATGCTGTTTTTCCATCGTGGGCTGCGTTGTCTTGTTGCCGTTGACCTAAAGATAGGTGCTTTCAAACCTGAGTATGCAGGAAAGATGAACTATTATCTTTCTCTGCTCGACCGCCTTGAGCGTGGTGCGGACGAGAATCGTTCCATCGGCATCATTCTCTGTGCTGAAAAAGACCGTGTAGAGGTGGAACTTGCGCTTGAAGATATGGGCAAGCCTATCGGAGTGGCGGATTATCAGTTGATAGTGCCGAAAGAGAAATTACAGAAAGTACTTGCTGACGAGATAAAGGCGTTTAGTGAGGAAAAAGAAATATTATAACATGGATATTCAAAGAATAAATCAGCATACATCCGCTTTCAACGATATAACGCATTACATTGAGAGCGATAATGGCAAAGAAAAGGTTGAAGTATGGTTTGCACGCGAGCTTCAGTCGGTTCTTGGCTATGCACGTTGGGAGAATTTCACTATAGCGATAGGTAGAGCCGTAGAATCATGTAAATCACAGAATATCAACGTGGATGATCATTTTCGTGAGGTCACGAAAATGATAAGCTTGGCAAAAGGTGCTAAGCGTGAAGTCAAGGACTATATGCTTACTCGCTTTGCCTGCTATCTCATAGCCCAGAATGGTGATCCAAAGAAAGAAGAAATAGCATTTGCACAAGGTTATTTTGCATTGCAGACAAGGCGGGCTGAACTTATAGCTGAGCATTTGCAGCAAGTTTCACGTCTGGAAACACGCGATCGGTTGCGTGCTTCAGAAAAACAATTGTCTCGCAATATTTATGAGCGTGGTGTTGATGACCGTGGATTTGGTCGTATACGTTCAAAAGGTGACACGGCTTTGTTTGGCGGACATACCACCGAAGACATGAAACTTCGTCTCGGCATCAAGTCCACACGCCCGTTGGCTGACTTTCTTCCTACGCTGACCATTGCTGCAAAGAACCTCGCAACAGAAATGACAAATTACAATGTGGAGCAGAAAGACCTTTATGGTGAACCGAGCATTACTGCCGAACACGTTCAGAACAATGTAAGCGTAAGGCAGATGCTGGGGCATCGAGGCATAAAACCCGAAAACCTTCCTCCTGCTGAGGACATAAAGAAAGTGGAACGCAGAGTGGCAAGCAACGAGAAGAAAATAGAAAAGACTTCAAGTAAATTGCCAAAGAAGATAGAATAATAATGAATACTTGCTGACGAGATAAAGGCGGTTAGTGAGGAGAATGAAAACAACAAAGAATAACCCCAAAACATAAAAATATGATGGCAAATACTGATAATGTAAGTTTTGAAGAATTGGTTTCTGTTCTTAAACAGATGAATGAGAAAATAGGTTCTCTTTCTTATTATTTATTTGCCATTAAATATGGCAAATATCTTAAAAGCCAAAATCTAACAGAAATAGTACGTTCGGCTAATTTAACTGAAAGTATGTCAAAAGAGCTTAGTAAAGGACTTCGACTATATAATATACTTTCAAACAATGATTTTGGATTGGAGTTAAAAGAACAAGACGACAACATCGTGTTGGCTCAAGAACCGAACAAAAATCTGTCATTAGCAAATTTGGCAGATATCCTTTATCAAATGGAATTGGAGCGAAAGGATTTTGGAATCGGTGCTACAGCTACAGCTTTTGGATTCAAATACGGAAAATCAATTCTGGTAGGGAAATATTCATGCGGTAAAATTATTGATGAAGCCAAGAAAAGACATCCAGACTTTGAACTAACACATACGCATGATGCAACGATTAAATATGGAGTCGATTTGTATCAAATGTTTAAGAATAGTTCTTTGGGTTTGCGCTTTTCAAAAAGCAATTTTTCAAAAAGCAATTCTAATCTCTCAACTATAACAGACTACAAACAAATCAACTATCTCACCGCCCTTCGCACCAAGCCTTTCATGCTTCTTGCCGGCATCAGCGGTACTGGCAAGAGCCGTATTGTGCGTAAGTTGGCACAGGCGACAGTAACGGAAGGGTTGCAGAAAGCTGAAGGATATAAGGGAACTGATTTTGCCAATGACCGTTGGACGCTGCACTCGCCAGCCAACTTTGAACTGATACAAGTGAAGCCAAACTGGCACAACTCGATGGACGTAATCGGTTATCTGTCTAACATTCCGAGTCCGCACTATGTGTTCACGCCCTTCATTGAGTTTATCGTCAAGGCATGGCAGCATCCTGAAGTGCCGTTCTTTTTGTGTCTCGATGAAATGAATCTTGCTCCGGTGGAGGAATATTTCGCAGAGTTTCTGAGTGCCATTGAGAGTCGCAGCTTTGAGGGTGAAGAGTACTTGACAGACCCAATCATCAAGCCTTTCAACTCGTTTGGAGAAGATGTGGCGAAAGCGATGGTAAACACGCTGTTCCCGAACTTCACGGCTGGTGATACGGAATCAGCCATAACAAAGGTTATCAAGCATTTCCGCACTAAAGGTGTGACCTTGCCCAAGAATCTAATTGTAATAGGTACTGTGAACATGGACGAGACAACTTTCTCTTTCTCACGCAAGGTGCTCGACAGAGCCATGTCGGTGGAAATGAATGAGGTGAACTACGACAGTTTTCTTACCGACACAACAGACGATGACCTTAAAGCTATTGTTGAGGCATTTGAGCAAAACGATGATGCTGACTTGAACGCTCTGCTTGTTGACCGTCACATCGAAGCAAGGGAAATAATAGATGATTTGGGGGATGATGCAAAGTTCACGATAGACTATCTGAAGCGCATCAATGCCTTGCTTGAAGGCACACCTTTCAAGCTTGGCTATCGTGCCGCCAATGAAGCGCTGATATATCTACAAGCATCGCAGGAGTTCGGACAGACCGACCGCATAGCTGCACTTGACAACTTTACGCTGATGAAAATTCTCTCACGCATAGAGGGCGATGAAACGAAGCTGAAAATCACCGATTCGGAAGCAGACAAGGAACGCATAGCCAAAGCAGAGGTGAATGTGGATGAAGCCAAGCAATATGGCGACTTGAACATACTTACCGCCTTGCGCCACATCATCACAAATCTGTTGGGAGAACAAGACAAGCTGCATTCCGTCAAAAAGATTGACAGCATGCTCAGTCAACTGAAGCGTGACCATTTTGTTTCTTTCTGGAACTAAACATTCATGTCCATAAAAGTATGGCAAGTGTATTCAACTTTGAAGTGACAAACGAGGACTTGCTTGTAAGGTTCTCTTGTCCTAATCATGAGCGGAGAATAGCCGAGACCATCCGCAATCTCTGTATCGACACCGTCAATACTGACAGTGCCGCAAAGTTGTTGTGCCGCTACACATCGGAAACACAGCATGTCAAGTTTTCTTTTGACGGAAACGCACAGGAAGGAAATGACATCCGCCATGAAGCCGTATTCTTCGAGAATACAGAATATCCACTTATTGTACGAGGCAAGGGCAAGAGTTTGGAAGATTTGTCACTTGCCATCAACGATCATCTGCGCACAGACGGCAAGGACAAAAGCACCATCATCAGCACAGGCGATGAATTGTACGGCTCGCTGAACTTTCACAACCAAGTGGGAATGACCGACTTCTGCATCACCTACAAAGTGAAAGGTGAAGAACAGACAAAGGAGCTGAAGTTCATGACCGAGGTGTTGAGCTACAAGTTGGACTACCGCTCCGACCTAAAGACCATCATCTCCGATATAGAGCATGAATACGCCATGCTGAGCACATCGTTTTTGAAAGACACCTATCTCAGTATGCGCCAAGGCACAGGTGAGAACAATCCGCTGATATGGTGGCAGATATTCAAGTCGTGCTATGCCGACATCATGGCGGCAGCACGCCAAATCATTGACCGTCCCAAACGACGGTTGCGCTCTGTGGCTAAGTATGAGAGAGCCGAGCGTATGGCATACATTCCCAGAGAACTGGAAAACGAATACCAGACACACAAAGACAATCCTGCCCATCTGTACCGCACGGAAGAACTGACGCTGAGCCATGACACCATAGAGAACCGTTTCTTGAAATACGCCATTCGAGAGATGGCACGCCGCTTTGCTGTGGTGAAGGAGCACATTATGACCGCCATGCACCTTGACGACCCGAAGCGCATAGACACTTCGCTTGAAGACATGGAGAACGAGCTGATGCAACTCTCGAACAATGCTTTTTTCCGTGGCGTAGGACAGTTCAAGGGATTCACACAAGACAATCTTGTGATGAAACAGGCACAAGGCTATAAGACTATCATGGAGAAATGGGTGGAACTGCAGCAGGGCTATGAACTGGAGGATGGCATGAGAAAACTGGAGGTGAAGGACATCTGCGACCTATATGAGATATGGTGCTTCATCAAGGTAAAGAACATTGTGCAGGAAGTAATGAAGGAGTTGGGCAATGATGCCAAGCCAAAGGTGAACGGCAGAGACATTAGCAACGACTTTATTCCGCAACTCGTATATGGCGGTTCGGTGAGTTTCATCAACCAAGACGGCATTGAGTTGGCAAGTGTATGCTACAATGCCGAGGTGCATAAAGGCAAATCCCTTTCAGTTATAAGTGGAACAAACACCATGACGACTGTGCAGCGTCCTGACATTGTGCTGAGACTGAGCAGGCAAGCAGAAGGCGACATGAAGTTCACCTACCTGTTTGATGCCAAATACCGAATAGCTGACACGGATGAGAACGGCAGCAGATATGACAGCCGTTATGATGTGCCGCCAGCTGATGCCATTGATCAGATGCACCGTTACCGTGATGCCATATACTACACGGAAGAAGGACGTGACCACGAACACTTAAAGAAAGAAATCATAGCTGGTTATGTGCTGTTTCCTGGTCGCATACCGTTGGAGGCACTTGACGCAGATAATGGTGACTATTACTATCAGCAATCTAACCGCTTGATAGGAATTGGTGCATTCCCCTTGCGTCCCGACCAAGAGCAGCATGCCGGGGACGGAAGCATCATCATAAATGCCAACAGTTCGGAGCAAGCCTTGCGCCGACAGATCCGTCATTGGCTTGAGGATGACAACGGACGGGAACGGTTGTTGGAAGAAAGCATACCTCAAAAGGGATTGGAATACTCGGATGAGCCAGTAAATAAGGGTACATTCTACATTGCATCAGTAGATAGTCATGTGAACATCAACAAAGAATTTGTTTTGAATGGTCAAGGCGAAATATTCTTCTCTGGTTATAAATCCATTCTTTCGGGTGTTGATTTCCAAAAGATAAGATACTTTGCTCCTGTGGACAATCATCAGGTGAAGGGCTATTATAAGGTGATCTCAGTGGAAGCGATGGATATGAGTGAAGTACTGGCGAAAGAAAAAGAGGGAGCGACAGGGCAAGCCAAGAACTACAAAGGTTATGACAAGCCTATCCGCATTTGCTTGAAGTTAGGCAAATATACTCTGCTGTCTTCTCCTTTTGTCTATGGACTTGACAGCAACGCATCCAAGGGAATTGCTATGACGAGGAAAGAGTTTAAGGAGTATTGCAACAAAGAATGATGCATTATCCAAATAATCAATCACAAAAAAGGTTGACAATTATGGCTAAGAAATTTGAAATACGAAACAGTACGGCGGAGTTTCTGACTTTCGTGGCAGAAGGTAAGGAGCAAGGCATTCATGTGCTATATAAAGATGAAACGGTGTGGGCTACCCAAAAGGCGATGGCTGGGCTATTTGACTGCTCGACAGACAATATTGGATTGCATCTGAAAAACATATATGACACGAAAGAACTGGACAAAGAGGCAACTACCGAGAAAATCTCGGTAGTTCAACAGGAAGGTGCAAGAGAGGTGCGACGCAACACGCTGTTCTACAACCTTGACGCAATCATTTCTGTTGGCTATCGTGTCAACTCTATCCGTGCCACTCAATTCCGCCAGTGGTGTACCTATGTCATCAGACAGTTCTCTCTTCGGGGCTATATCATAGATAAAAAACGTATGGAGAATGGCTCGTTCATTGGTGAGGACTATTTTGAGCATTTGTTGGCGGAAATACGTGAGATTAGGTTAAGTGAACGAAGATTTTACCAAAAGCTCACGGATATATATGCTACAGCTGTTGACTACAATAAGGATGCGCCTACCACACGTCTGTTCTATAAGAAAGTTCAAAATAAGATGCATTATGCTGTGCATGGGCATACTGCGGCAGAACTTATTGTTGAAAGAGCCAATGCAGAGAAAGAGCATATGGGACTGACCACTTGGGAGAATGCGCCTGATGGAAAGATTGTCAAGCCAGATGTGAGTGTCGCCAAGAACTATCTAAAGCAAGTGGAACTTGAAGATATGGGAAAACTTGTCAACTCTGTGCTTGATTTGGCAGAACGTATGGCAAATCGCCACATACCAATGACAATGGAAGATTGGGCAAAGCGTATAGACATTATTCTTGAAGCTGGAGGTGATGCCGTATTGCATGACGCAGGAAAGGTTTCTGCTGAATTTGCCAAGAGTTTCGCAGAGTCAGAGTTTGAAAAGTATCGTGTGATACAGGACAAATTGTTCAGTTCTGATTTTGATAAATTCAATTCTTCTTTACCGTTTGACGATGATAAGAATTGAAAGCCAAAATGGGAGAGGTGACCTCAAAAATAAATCTGTTATGAACCAGGTATGGACAAACTGACTAAGGAGCAACGCCATCGTTGCATGGCGTCAATACGAGGAAAGGGTACGAAGCCTGAAATAATGGTGAGGAAGTATCTTTTCAGCCGAGGCTTTCGCTATCGGCTTAACCATCCTCGTCTTCCTGGTCATCCTGATATAGTGCTGCGCAAGTATCGCTCGGTAGTCTTTGTCAACGGTTGTTTCTGGCATGGGCATGAAGGCTGTAAGTATTATGTGCTTCCAAAGACAAACGTGGATTTCTGGAAAGCAAAGATTGATCGCAATCGTAACCGTGACTTGGAGGAACAGCGCAAGCTTGCAGAAATGGGTTGGCATTGCATTACGGTTTGGGAATGTCAACTGAAACCTTCTGTAAGGCAAAAAACTTTAGAAGCATTGGCTTTCACACTTAATCGCATTTATCTTGAAGACCATAGCGTCGTCAGACGCTATAAACTGCCGGAAGAGGAGAGCGCAATGGCTGCAGAACCAAAGGGTTGAGAGTTTTGAATTTTGAGTTTTGAGTTTTGAATTGTCGCCTACGGCGATTTTGAATTATTCAATTAGGAATTTAATTCAAAAATGGATAATTCCTAATGCGCTTAGCGCACAATTCAAAACTCAAAATTCAAAACTCCTAATTCTCTTTCAGATATTCTTCAGCTCTTTGCAGGTCTTCGGGAGTGTCTATTCCGACAGTCTCGACGTTGGTGTATCCAACCTTTATTCTGTAGCCGTTCTGCAACCAGCGGAGCTGCTCTAAGCTTTCAGCTTTCTCGAGCGACGACTGGGGTAGGAGGGTTATCTCCTTAAGCACTTCGCGGCGATAGGCATAGATGCCGAGGTGCTTGAGGAAGGGATAGTGTTGCAGCCATTCTTCCTTTTCGATGCCTCTTACGAAGGGGATGACAGAGCGTGAGAAATACATGGCGTAGCCATTGTTGTCGAGCACTATCTTCGGTGAGTTGGGGTTTTCCGCAGCTTCTATGGTGTCGAAAGGCTTGCCGATGGTGGCTATCTGTGTGGAGGCATCGTCGAAGCAATGGCAGATGGTCTGTATCTGCGACGGCTGGATGAAAGGCTCGTCACCCTGTATGTTTACTATCACGTCAGCGTCCGTAGCAAGCTTTTCTGCTGCTTCCTCTATGCGGTCCGTACCACTCTTATGGTCTGTCCTGGTCATAACGGCTTTTCCTCCGAAAGCTATTACAGCATCGAAGATGCGCTGGTCGTCGGTGGCAACGTATGCTTCGTCGAGCACGCTGCTGACCGTCTCATACACACGCTGTATGACATACTTGCCGCCAAGTACGGCAAGCGGTTTTCCCGGGAAGCGTGATGACGCATATCTGGCGGGAATGATTCCGATAAACTTCATATTGCTTTTCTTTTTTTAAGGTTATGGTTTAAACAAAAAAATCCCAAAGCCCCATGGCGACGGCATGAGTCTTTAGGATTTTCTTTCTATTTATATGTTATGTTAGGAACGTCAGACATTAGTCGAGCCACTTAACGTAGCAGAAGTCCTCGCGGTAAACGAGGTTCTCGTTCTTCGGATACATACGTACGCAGCTCTTGAATGCGCCGGCAACGTTAGGCTCGAATGTAGCCTCGAATGTGTAGTTGTTGCCCTCGCGACCAACCATAGTGAACTCGCGCTTAGAGAAGATGTGCTCCTCGCCGTTCTTGTCAGTCTTGATAGAAATAAGCTCCAAACCTACTGCATCGTTCAGACCCTGCTCGTCGATGACGTAGCGGAGTGTGTACTTCTTGCCGGTCTCTGCACCATAGAGAACTGAGTCGTCCTTGCTTACCACGCGGATAGAGTCCCAACGCTGAGCGACAGTCTCCTTCCAAGCAGCCAGCTCCTTAGCGAGCTTGTTGTTGTTAGCAGAGAGCTTCTTGAAGTTGGCAGCCTCCTTGATGTAGAACTTGTCATAGTAATCGTCGAGCTGACGCTTCATTGTGTAATGAGGAGCGATAGTGGCGATAGAGTTCTTGATGGTCTTGATCCAGCCCTCGCTGAAGCCCTGAGCGTTGCGGTTGTAGTAGAGCGGCAGAATCTCGTTCTCGAGGAGCGAGTAGATGGTAGCTGCGTCGAGCTGATCCTGATAGCCCTGGTTCTGGTATGTGCGCTCTTGCTTGAGAGCCCAGCCGGCACCCTCGCGGTAGCCCTCAACCCACCATCCGTCAAGTACGGAGAGATTGACAACACCGTTCATCTCAGCCTTCTCGCCTGATGTGCCAGAAGCCTCGAGAGGACGAGTTGGAGTGTTCATCCAGATGTCTACACCAGAAACGAGGCGGCGTGCGAGCTGCATATCGTAGTCCTCGAGGAAGATGATCTTGCCGAGGAACTCAGGACGCTGGCTGATCTCGAAGATGCGCTTGATGAGGCCCTGGCCAGCACCGTCAGCCGGGTGAGCCTTACCAGAGAAGATGAACTTAACCGGACGCTCCGGGTTGTTCACGATCTTAGAGAGACGCTCCAGGTCGGTGAAGAGGAGGTGAGCACGCTTGTATGTGGCGAAGCGACGGCAGAAGCCGATGTAGAGGGCGTTAGGTGTGATGCTCTCGAGGAGAGTAACCACACGTGAAGGATCGCCCTGGTTCTTGAGCCATGTGGCAGCGAACTTCTCGCGGATGTAGTCGACGAGCTTCTTCTTGAGAGCCATACGTGTCTCCCAGATCTCAGCGTCGGGTACATTATATATAGCGTGCCAGAGGCTTTCGTTGCTCTGGTCGTAGATGTAGTTCTTGTCGAAGTACTTAGCGTAGAGCTTGCGCCATTCTGTTGCTGTCCATGTGGGGAAGTGAACACCGTTGGTAACATAACCTACGTGGCTTTCCTCAGGATAGTAACCCTTCCAGATGGGAGCGAACATACGCTGGCTAACCCAACCGTGGAGCTTACTTACGCCGTTAACCTCCTGACAGGTGTTGCAAGCGAATGTTGACATACAGAAACGCTCTGAGTGGTCATCAGGATTGGTGCGGCCCATACCGATGAACTCGTCCCATGTAATGCCGAGCATGCTGGGATAGCCACCCATGTACTTGCCGAAGAGCGACTCGTCGAAGTAGTCGTGACCTGCGGGTACGGGAGTGTGTACGGTATAGAGTGAAGATGCACGAACAAGCTCGAGAGCCTCATTGAATGACAGACCCTCCTTGATGTAGTCGATGAGACGCTGGAGGTTGCAGAGAGCAGCATGACCCTCGTTGCAATGATAAACGTCCTTCTTGATGCCGAGCTTCTTGAGAGTGAGCATACCACCGATACCGAGAAGAATCTCCTGCTTGAGACGGTTCTCGTTGTCGCCACCGTAGAGGGCGTGTGTGATAGGCTTGTCGAACTCTGAGTTCATCTCGTTGTCAGTATCGAGGAGGTAGAGCTTGATGCGGCCGACGTTCATTACCCATACATAAGCGTGAACCTGATAGTTCATGTAAGGAACGTCAACGACGAGCGGCTGGCCGTTCTCGTCGAGCACGCGCTCTACGGGCAGAGAGCTGAAGTTCTGTGCATCGTACTGAGCAATCTGCTGACCGTCCATAGAGAGAGTCTGCTTGAAATAGCCGTAACGATAGAGGAAGCCTACGCCACACATGTTGACGTTAGAGTCAGAAGCCTCCTTCATGTAGTCACCGGCGAGCATACCGAGACCGCCAGAATAAATCTTAACCACCTGGTTGATACCGTACTCCATGCAGAAGTAGGCAACAGAGGGACGAGTTGCGTCCGGCTCAACGTCCATATAGTCGCGGAACAGCTTGTATACTGACTTGACGCGCTCCATGATGGTCTTGTCATTTACGATGGCTTCCTTGCGCTCATAGCTGAGACGGTCGAGAAGCATTACGGGGTTGTGACCAACCTCTTCGTAGAGATCCTTGTCAAGGCTCTTCCACAACTCGCGTGCCTCGTAGTTCCATGCCCACCACATGTTGTGTGCGAGCTCGTCAAGACACTTCAGCTCTTCGGGAAGTGTTGACTTGATTGTAACCTCCTTCCACTGAGGAGCGTTAGCATAGTCTGCTTTGATTTTCATAAAATTTGTGATATGGTTTTAATTTAACTTTTGTTTCTTTTTTTACTTTGTCTTTGCGATTCTCTGCTCTGCCTTGTTAAGGGCGAAGTCGTAAGCCTCGTAATAGTACTCGATAAACTGGCTCCACAATGCCTTCTGCGAGAGAGCGCGAGCGTTGTTGCGTATTCTGCCCTGCTTCTGCTTTGTGGCATTAGCATACTTGATGACGGTATCGCGGATGTCGTCAGCCACCTCGTTGTAGTTGTAGTCGGTACGATGGATGACCTCTACGCCCTTGTCGAGAGTGATGTGTCCGCCTGCCTCGTTGTGCGCCCAGAGTCCGAATCCTGCAAGGTCGGTGGTGATGCACGGCACCTTGAAGGCTACTGCCTCAAGCGGTGTGTAACCCCACGGCTCGTAATATGAGGGATAGACACAAAGGTCGTTGCCGAGGATGACATCGAAGTATGAAAGGTTTACGATGCCGTCGTCGCCGGTAAGATAGCAAGGAATGAAGACGAGCTTCACCTTCTCTCCCTTAGCGTTGTGCATACCGAGCCAGTTCATCATGCCAAGGGCACGGTCGTTCTGCTGCTCGTTGAGCCAATGTGTGATGACGGGAGTGTCGAGCGGAGTGTCGAAGGTCTCGCCCTCAGCCATCTTTGCAAGGCGCTCTGCAAGGTCTTCGCGCGGGCAGTTTACCCATGCCGGCACCTCAATGAACGCCACCACTTCCTTATTGAGCTGGTCTGCGGAGAGGCGGAGACGGTTGACAGCCTCGATGAAGACATCGATGCCCTTGTTGCGCCACTCATAGCGTCCGCTTGTGGAGATAATCACAGCGTCGTCAGATACGGTGTCGCCGGTAAGGGCGCGTGTGATGTCGAGCAGACGACGGCGTGCTGCCGTGCGCTTACGGTCGAACTCCTTGCCCTGCGGCACAAAATCGTCCTCGAAGCCATTGGGAAGCACCACGTCAACGGGCTTGTCCAACAGTTCGGCACACTCGCGGGCTGTGATGTCACTAACGGTGGTGAAACAGTCGACGTAAGCAGCTGTCTGCTTCTCGATGGACTGCTTGCTCTGCATGTTGAGCTCGTCAGCCATCTGGTCGCCGTTGTATGCCTCGAGATAGTCGTAGAGCGGCTTGTTGTTGCCGGCGATGCTACGACCGATACTTGTTGCGTGAGTGGTGAAGATGGTTGCCACCTGCGGCAGGCGGTCGTGTATGTAGAGCACACCCAGTCCGGTCATCCATTCGTTGCCGTGGTATACGACCTTGGCAGCCGGCTTATGCTTGGTTATGACGTTGTTGTAGAAACTCTCAACGACACGTGCAGCGGCATAAGCGAACATGGAAGCCTCGTCGTAATCGCCATAGGCGTGAAGGCTGTCCACATGGAACTTGTTCCAAAGCTGAGTGTATATGGTGTCTTTTTGCGGATAAAAGGCATTGAAGTCCACCAATATTGCGACGGGACTGCCTGGTATGGTCCAGCGTCCTATCTTGACGTTAATGCCTTCTTTTGCAGCTTGTACTTGCCATTCCGAAAACAAAGACTTGTCCTCCTCGAAGTAAGGACATGTTTTTTCACCCCAACAGTCAGGACCAATGAAGATAAGACGGTCTCCAAGTTTCTCCTTAAGAGTCTTAGCTCTTGTTGACAAAACGGCGTAGATGCCGCCTACCTTATTGCATACTTCCCAACTTGATTCAAAAATGTAGTCTGGAAATAATCTCTCTTTTTTCATAAAAAAGTTAAATATTCTCTGCAAATATAGTATTTTAAATGAGAAAGACAAATTATTTCAATACCTTTTTTGTTTTTTTCTAACTATTCTTGATGTAAATTGTTACATTTGCAGAGAGATAAAGCAAAAACGCATTTATTTATAATAATTGCGCAAGTTGGAAAAATATTGATTTAAATCACGTATAGTTATGAAAAGATTATTGTTATTGCTGGTGTTTGCTGTCATGGCTTTAGGGATCATGGCGCAGTCAGACAAGGCCGAATCAGCGTTTAATACGTATGTATATAACGAGGAATATCAGGTTTATCTGGACTTGTGTCTGGACGGTGAAGGAGTGAGTGTGCCGGGACAGGACGTCTTCGGTGTGGTGCCGGGATATTTCGGTGCCGTGCGTGACTCCCGCAAGTGGCTTATAACATCCTTTAAATATTCGGGCAAGAACAGCGTGAAGCTGGACATCGTGAACGATTATGGTTCGGAGGATCTGACCGCTGTTCTTACCTATAATGCCAAGGCGGGTACGTACACTCTGAAACAAACAGAAGGCAGCCGACTGAAGATTGTTGTGAACAGGAAGTGGGTGAAAATACCCACCGAACTGGTATTCGTCCCACATGACCGTGTGGCTGACCTATGGTAAGGAGAAAGTGATGTACGAAAATGGTGGGCTACTGTTGTGTATATCAATAAATATGCGTAATTTTGTAGTAGAAAACACATATAAAGATAATGTAAGATGAAACAGACAAAGATTGTTGCTTCAATCAGTGACCGCAGGTGTGACGTCGACTTCATTCGCCAGTTGTTTTTCGCTGGAATGAATGTGGTCCGCATGAATACTGCCCATGCCACTCCGGACGGGATACGTACTATAATAAAAAATGTGAGAACGGTGTCGCCGCACATCGCATTGATGATAGATACGAAAGGTCCAGAGGTCCGCACGACGGGTGTGGATCAGCCTATAGAGTATAAGACCGGAGACGTGGTGAAGATTTTCGGACGCCCGGACATGGACTCCAGTCATGACATCGTGAATCTTAGCTATCCCGACATAGCAAAGGACGTGAAGGTAGGTGACGACATTCTCTTCGACGATGGCGAACTGGACATGAAGGTCATGGACATAGAAGGTCCGACCATTGTGGCTCAGGTGCAGAACGACGGCGTGCTTGGAGCACACAAGAGTGTGAACGTTCCGGGAGAACACATCGCTTTGCCTGCTTTGACCGAGAAGGACTATCAGAACATTCTGTTGGCAATAGAGGAAGATATCGACTTTATTGCTCACTCTTTTGTGCGCTCTGCAGACGATGTCCTTGCCATTCAGAAGATTCTGGACGAGCATAACAGCGACATCAAGATTATATCAAAGATAGAGAATCAGGAGGGTGTGGACAACATCGACGAAATCATCGATGCTTCTTACGGCGTGATGATTGCGCGTGGCGACCTCGGCATTGAGGTGCCAATCGAAAGAATTCCCGGCATACAGCGTCAGATTATCAGAAAGTGTGTGATGAAGAAGAAGCCGGTCATCGTAGCCACTCAGATGCTCCACACGATGATAAAGAATCCGAGACCTACACGTGCCGAGGTTACTGACATCGCCAACGCCATCTATTCATACACGGACGCTCTTATGCTCTCTGGCGAGACGGCAAGCGGAAAGTATCCGCTTGAGGCAGTGAAGACTATGGCTGCCATTGCCGAACAGGCAGAGAAGGACCGCAACGCTATGGGAGAGTACGAGGTGCCGATGAACGAGAACTGCTCGCAAAGGGAGTTCTTGGCTCACGCTGCCATCGACGCTACACGCAAGCTCGGTGTTGCCGGTATCATCACCGACAGTTTGACGGGCGAGACGGTACGTCATCTTGCTGCCTTCCGTGGACCGAACCCGATTCTTGCAATATGCTATAATGAGAAGACGCAGCGTTGGCTGAACCTGAGCTTCGGTGTCATCGCCATCCACCAGAAGGACAAGATATCGCCAAATTATATGTTCACGGCTGCTCTCCGCATGCTGAGACAGAAGGGATATATCACTCTTGACGACAAGATTGCCTATCTGAGTGGTCGCTTCGGACTCGGCAACTCTGGCGGAACTACCTTCCTTGAGATTAATAAGGTAAGACAGGTGTTCGACAAGTCGTACGAGTTCCATCTCCCCAACAAGGAAACTGATAAATAAAAGGAGGCGTAACGTAGCCTCTATATAATAAATGTAGGTTGCAGACAGGTCGGACGCTTGACGTGGCTGCGACTTGCATTTTCTTGTTTAAGGGGGATATTAGAGGGAGAATATAGGCTTTTAATGCTGACAAAATGTAAGATAGAGTAAGCATTATAAAGTCGAAATCAAATTAGATGTATTAATTTCTGCTTTTTATTTGGACTTTTCAAAAATAAGTAGTAATTTCGCTTGCGAAACAACAACTAATAACAAACAAAGAACAAATTATTAACTTAATAGACATTCTTATGAAGAAGTACAATTTTAATGCAGGTCCGTCTATCCTTCCGCGCGAAGTGATAGAGAACACAGCTCGTCAGATTTTGGATTTCAACGGTTCGGGACTCTCTTTGGCTGAAATCAGCCACAGAGCAAAGGATTTCCAGCCTGTTGTTGATGAGGCAGTAGCCTTGATTAAGGAGCTCCTCGAGGTTCCAGAGGGATATTCAGTTCTCTTCCTGGGTGGCGGTGCTTCACTCGAGTTCTGCATGATTCCTTATAACTTCCTTATCAAGAAGGCTGGTTACCTGAACAGTGGTGTTTGGGCTAAGAAGGCTATGAAGGAAGCTAAGCTCTTCGGCGAGGTTGTTGAGGTGGCTTCATCTGCTGACGCCAACTATTCATTCTATCCGAAGGATTGGACATGCCCGACAGATCTCGACTATCTGCATATAACAACCAACAATACTATCTACGGTACAGAGATCCGCAAGGAGCCGGAGGTTCCCGTAAGACTTATCGGTGATATGTCTTCTGATATCTTCAGCCGTCCTATTGACGTTGCTAAGTATGACTGCATCTATGCCGGTGCTCAGAAGAACCTCGCTATGGCAGGTGTTACTCTCGTAATCGTTAAGGATGATGCTCTTGGCAAGGCTGAGCGTCAGATTCCTACAATGCTCGACTATCGTACACACGTAGAGAAGGGCTCAATGTTCAATACTCCTCCTGTAGTGCCTATCTACTGCGCTCTTGAGACTCTCCGTTGGATCAAGGCTAACGGTGGTGTTCAGGAGATGGACCGCAGAGCTATCGAGCGCGCTCGCATCGTTTACGACGAAATCGACCGCAACAAGTTGTTCCGTGGCACAGTAGCTGAGGATTCACGCTCGCTCATGAACATCTGCTTCGTGATGAACGACGAGTACAAGGAGCTGGAGAAGCCGTTCTTCGACTTCGCTACTTCTAAGGGTATGGTCGGCATCAAGGGCCACCGTTCAGTTGGCGGTTTCCGCGCAAGTACATACAATGCTCAGACCATCGAGGGTGTTGAGGCATTGGTAGCATGCATGAAGGAATTCGAGCAGCAGCATTAATAAAATAATACTCTAAAGGAAGGAAATACATAGTATATAATATAATGTGTATTTCCTTCCTGCAATTAAATAACCTTAATGGCGACTGAAAAAAGTCGAAATATAGTTTTAAAACTTGATAATAATCTGATTGACCATGATGAACGTCGCCAAAATGTTTAACTCCTTAAATCAAAAGAAATTATGAAAGTATTAGTAGCAACAGAGAAACCGTTCGCAGCAGCAGCCGTTAATGGCATTAAGGCAGAAGTTGAAGGTGCTGGACATCAGCTGGTTCTGTTGGAGAAATATACAGAAAAGCAGCAGCTTCTTGACGCCGTAGCTGACGTAGAGGCTATGATCGTACGCTCAGACAAGGTTACGGCTGAGGTGCTTGACGCAGCTAAGGCTCTTAAGATTGTCGTTCGTGCAGGTGCTGGCTTTGACAATATAGACATCGCTTACGCAAAAGAGAAGAACGTCGTAGTGGAGAACACTCCCGGACAGAACTCTAACGCTGTGGCAGAATTGGTATTCGGTCTGTTGGTATACGCTGTACGCAACTTCTATAATGGCAAGTCTGGTTCGGAGCTTTTGGGCAAGAAGCTTGGTATCCTCGCATTCGGTAATGTTGGTCGTAACGTAGCTCGCATCGCTAAGGGCTTCGGTATGGAAGTTTATGCTTACGACGCATTCTGCCCGAAGGAGGCTATTGAGGCTGCTGGCGTTAAGGCTGTTGACTCACAAGACGCTTTGTTCGAGAATTGCGACGTTGTTTCGCTACATATTCCTGCTACTCCTGAAACCAAGCAGAGCATCAATGCTGCTCTCGTTGGCAAGATGAAGAAGGGTGGTATCCTCGTTAACACAGCCCGCAAGGAAGTTATCAATGAGCCGGAACTTCTCAAGTTGCTTGAGGAGCGTACAGACCTTAAGTATGTTTCAGACATCATGCCTGACGCACACGAGGAATTCTGCAAATTCGAGGGTCGCTACTTCGCAACACCGAAGAAGATGGGTGCTCAGACTGCTGAGGCTAACATCAACGCTGGTATCGCTGCAGCTAAGCAGATTAATGCTTTCTTCGCAGACGGATGCACAAAATTCCAGGTGAACAAATAATCTATTCTTACACAATTTCTTAAAAAAGACATACGAGTATGGCAACAATTAAACCTTTCAAAGGTGTACGCCCTCCGAAAGATATGGTTGAGGAAATCACCTCACGTCCTTATGATGTTCTCGACAGCGAAGAGGCAAGAGCTGAGGCTGGCGATAACGAAAAGAGCCTTTACCACATTATAAAGCCGGAAATCGACTTTGAGCCGGGCACAAGCGAGTACGACCCCAGAGTGTACGAGCAGGCTGCTAAGAACTTCCAGAAGTTCCAGGATAAGGGATGGCTTCGTCAGGACGAGAAGGAGTCTTACTATATCTACGCTCAGACCATGAACGGCAAGACACAGTATGGTCTTGTGGTTGGTGCTTTCGTTAACGACTATATGAACGGCACCATCAAGAAGCATGAGCTGACACGCCGCGACAAGGAGGAAGACCGCATGAAGCATGTTCGCGTTAATGACGCTAACATCGAGCCTGTGTTCTTCGCATATCCTGACAATGCTGTGCTCAACGAGCTGATTATGCGCTATGCCGCTGGTAAGCCTGAGTACGACTTTGTTTCTCCGATTGACGGATTCGGTCATAAGTTCTGGGTTATTACCGACGATGCTGACATCAAGACCATCACAGAGGAATTCGCTAAGATGCCAGCTCTCTATATTGCTGACGGCCATCACCGTAGTGCTGCTGCTGCTTTGGTAGGTGCAGAGAAGGCTAAGAACAATCCTAACCATAAGGGAGACGAGGAGTATAACTACTTTATGGCTGTTTGCTTCCAGGCTTCACAGCTGACCGTGCTCGACTATAACCGCGTAGTGAAGGACCTTAACGGTCTTACTTCTGAGCAGTTCCTCGACGCATTGCGTGAGAACTTCGAGGTTACAGATAAGGGTGAGGCTATCTATAAACCGCAACGTCTGCATGAGTTCTCGCTCTACCTTGACAAGCATTGGTATGCATTGAATGCTAAGCCCGGCACATTTGACGATTCTGATCCTATCGGTGTTCTTGACGTTGACATCTCAAGCCGTCTTATCCTTGACAAGGTTCTGAACATCACAGACCTCCGCTCTGACAAGCGCATCGACTTTGTCGGTGGTCTCAGAGGTCTTGAGGAACTAAAGCGTCGCGTTGACAGCGGTGAGATGCGTGTAGCATTGGCATTATATCCTGTTTCGATGAAGCAGATTATCGACATTGCTGACAGCGGTAAGATTATGCCTCCTAAGGCTACATGGTTCGAGCCGAAACTCAGATCAGGATTGGTAATCCACAAATTGTCTTGATAATAATTTAAAAATGAACATTACTGACGAGTATTTCACAATAAAGGATAATATCTCGGAAGGCTTCTATAGCGAGAAACGTAGTAAGTTTCTCGCTTTTGCCTTTCATGTAACTACCGAAGAAGAGATAAAGGAGATTGTTTCAGAATATCGAAAGAAGTATTATGATGCCCGACATGTGTGTTGGGCTTATATGCTTGGCGCTCAACGTACAGACTTCCGCGCCAATGACGACGGCGAACCCAGCAGTACAGCCGGGAAACCAATCCTCGGTCAGATAAACAAGAATGAGCTGACCGACATATTGATTATCGTCGTGCGTTATTATGGTGGTGTTAACCTTGGAACGAGTGGGCTTATTGTTGCCTATCGCACGGCAGCAGCTGAAGCAATAGCAAACGCAGAGATCATAAAGCTGTATGATGAGGAAGTGGTGACGTACGATTTTCCTTACGTTATGATGAATGACGTGATGAAGATTATTAAGGATATGTCGCCGCGAATCGTCAATCAGACTTATGATAATACGTGTGAAATACAACTCAGTATAAGAAAATCGCAGGCTCCATTGCTTAAGAGTCGCCTTGAGAAACTCTCGTTTAAGGATGAGTAATGATAGGGTAGGGCTTTACTTAAGCAAGGCTTTTATAAAATTAAAATGCCGCTATTCCAAATCAACATTGTTGGAATAGCGGCATTTTTATGCTTGCTTGTTTGTAATTCTAATTATTTGTTTTCCTCGTTTTCGTCCTGTGTATGCAGTATCACGCTTGTTGCTCCGATAGTGAATAGCGTACCGTCCTCGATGACTCTTTGTTCTCTATCGCCGAGTATGACGTTATCGACGAATGTGCCAGTATAGCTGGGGCCGTCTTTAAGTACATATTTCAGCTTGCCGTTCTTTCCTCGGCTTACAGTTATTGAGCAATGGTTAATGTCAATGCTTGGATCGTTGGTTTCAATGGCGCAATTCACACCGCTGTTCTTCATATAACGTCCTATTACATTGACGCCCATCTTCAAAGGAATAACCTGCTTGTAATGGAATACGTTTTCTATGACGGTGATATATCCGTAGCGGCTGTCCTCTGCATTCTCGTCGGGATTGTCTTCCTTTTGTGTGTTGCGTAACTTGCTGGTACCGATGCGAATACCAAACTGCTTGCCGCATTGTGGGCACATAAAAACCAAGGACTGACCTTCTTTGTATTTCTTTTCGTCAAACGTGATATAATTGTCACATTTGGGGCATCTTACTCTTTTCATTCTTTTCTTGTAATGGAATCCTTTTTTATTTGATTTCTGTTATCCAGCAGCCATTAAATTCCTTCCTGTCTGAAAGAACTCGCATTGCTTTCTGGGCTTCTTCCTTATTCTTGAATTTCTTGTACGTTACCTTTGTGCCTCCCTGAGAAGTTACAGCAGCGTCAATGCCTTTACTTTGGAGCAACTTTGCATATTCTTCGGCATTCTTACGAGCCACGCGACTTGCGAGCACTATGGTGAAATAGCTTTCGTCTTTAGTAATCTCTGTCTCTGCTTTTAAGGTTGGTTCTGCAACTTCCTTGACCGCTTCTTTTTTTGAAGCTATAGTGTTAAGCTTCTCTGGCTTGCCGTTGGTAATCTCCTTAGGCATCATTTCATACAGGAAACTTGTGTCAATAGCCCCATGGCTTGTATAGTTCTTGCTGGAGTCGCCAAGTTTAGACGGAACAGAAAGGAGGATTATGATTGCTATGCACGCAGCAGCGATGTGCTTGAGTGTGCGCATAGGAATGCGAATGGCAATCTCTTTCTCTTTAGTCTCTTCCTGTTGCGTTTCTGAAGTGGTATTTGTCTCGGCTGCAACTTCAGGAACTTGCTGTACTACAGGCTTAAGCTTTGGCTGTTCGCTGATGACAGGGCTAATGACAGGCTGCATAGTAATAGCTGTATTGGGAAGTTCCTGTTGAGGCTCTTCCATGCTTTCTTCTGCTGCCATAGGAGTAATCTCGAATGTGTCCAGTCCGTACAGGTCTGGTGAAACGAATCCTGACTGATCTGGATGGAAGTCATAATTTCCGCTTTGATTGAGCACGATACGTCCCAATCCGCAAATATTCAGTTCGCCTTCTTCTTCAATGGTCTGCTTAAGAATGGCAACATCATTATCTATATGCTTCAGGGCTTCAGGGTAGCTGATATCGTAACAGCTTGCGTATGCCTGTGCCAGCAATGAGTCGTTCATTGTCAGCATTGGATTAAAGCCTATTGTTCTTGATGGAGGCAGAAAGATTCCCTCTGCTTTATTGTATGAAGCAGGTATGCGGTGCGCCAAGAAGCCACCAAAGCCTGGGACAATAACGCAGTCATTATCCAGCAGTAATCGTACTATGTGTCTCTCTATTTCTCTCATAATCCACAAAGATAAGCATTTTATTTTTAGTCGCAAAAAATATTGGTATAAAAATTGACTTCGTTATCTACAGGTTTAATGTATTTATGCTTTTTGTCTTTTATTTATATTTATTGGTTTGTGTTTTATTGGGATTTTTTATTACCTTTGTATGTGAAAAACAAAGTCCATACAGGCCTTCTGTCGTTTATAGGTTAACGCCTGTTTTTAAGTGGCAGATTGTGGTTTGGTGTAATTTCCTAATCGAATATGATAAGAAAACAATCAGTATTTTTCCTGTTGGTTGGTCTTGTCCTGTTTTTTGTGGCATGCGGGCAGCGTGGCAATGACAGGAAGGAAGAAGTCGTACAGGAGAATCTTGAGGCAAAAAAGAATCTTCAAGGAATATGGCTTGATGATGACGGAGACGACGTCGCTTTCAGAATAAAGGGCGACTCTGTCTTTTTCCCTGATTCAACGAGTATGCCTGCCTATTTCAGAGTAGAGAGAGACTCTTTCGTGGTGGTGGGTGGCAATACGGTTAAATACCATATTGTGAAGCAGACTCCTCATCTTTTTGTCTTTGTGAACCAAAATGGTGAACGAGTGAAGCTCGTAAAAACCGACGATGAGTCATACTTGGACATGTTCGCTCCCAAGACTTTCTTGGCTGTCAATCAGAACAGGATTGTCAAACGAGACACCGTTCTCTATCATGGCGCGGAGAAATATCATTGTTATGTTCAGGTAAATCCTACCACATACAAGGTGGTGAAGTCCACGTTCAATGACGATGGTGTGGAGGTGGGCAATGTCTATTATGACAATATTGTCAATCTGGGAGTGTTTAATGGGGCACGACGCCTGTTCTCAAGCGACTTCCGCAAACAGGATTTCCAGAAGAACATCCCTTCGGACATCCTGCGTCAGTTAGTGTTGAGCGATATTACGTTCAATCAAGCCAATGAAGAAGGCATGCATTTCTATGCCGTGCTTGTTATTCCTGAGACATCTATCAGTTATATTGTGGAACTGGTGGTGACTTATGACGGAAAGACAATAAAGCGAATAAAGAAATGATTTTATAAAGAAAGCTTCCGTTAGAATCTCTTATTTGGTTCTAACGGAAGAATAACCTACAAGGCGATCCGTTCTTTCTCCTATAGGTCGCCAATAAACAAAAGCTTGGTATTCGTTTTCGGTCTGAAAGAAATTGCCTTCAGACGAAACAGGAACAATGCTGCCATCATCTCGTTTTGTCAGATATTGATACGAGTAATATCCCTGTTTTAGTTTTATTATAGCCTCGTATTGTTGAGCTATTTCATTGAATGTCATTTCGTATTTCGGCGTAAACTCTCCGTTGGTCCACACGCCATTTACGTAGACGTCTCCATGTTGTCTTGGAGCTTTCAGTCTGAACGTCACATTCACATATTCAGAGATGCGGTCGTTCTCAATATTGTCGCTGTTGCGAATATAGAAAGCGCCATTGGCGTCCTCGTCGTAAACGTAGCTTGGTCTTGGGAGGTCTGTCCATACCATGGCATGATAGTCATTGTTCTCCCACCAGATATTCTCGATGCCTAACGTAGGATGGTCGGTGGCGAGAACCTCGAACTTATGGTATTCATTGCCTCCGTCGAAAATCAAATCCCTGTTATGCTCCCATTTCATTCCGTAAGGGGTGGTGTATTGCTGGCGCATATCGCGTCGTACTGTTTCCCATCTGCCGTTCTGCAATACAGCTACGCGAATCTCGCGTTCCGGATTTGAGATTGAGATGCTGCCATAGTTGAGCGATAATGCCACTTGCTGATGACTCTTGTTTATGTCAATGTCCGTGTTTGACGTTACCGACATCTGAATGCCCATCAGCGGCTCCACCACCATGAAGCAAGCGCTGAAAACCGTGTCGCCCTCATTCTCATCGTACACAGTAACTCGATAGTTGCCGCTTTTCTTTATCCGGCATTTTTCGTTAGGAATCTGGAACGAATAATGCGTATAGAGAGTATTGGTGTTTATCGACTCCTCGTTGTTGTCAATAGTGTTGCCCTCAGCAAAGCCGTCACAATAGTCGCTGTCAAACAGTTCGGTAGACGTAGTCCAGTCCGCTTCGCAATGGTCAAGCCTATAAACATAACGACGGCCTTCATGCGTAAGATCATCGAACGATATGTTTATGGGCTTGTCGCCACCAAGCGTGATGACCGGCATTTCCAACCAGTCTGTGCCAGCCACAACCTGCAGGGAGGCTATTTGTTCTGACTTTATTTCGTTGTTCTGCGCCATGACGTTGTTTGCATTCAAGCATATTGTGGCTATGGCGAGGTAATGTTTCAGAGGTGTCATTCTGTGCAGTTTTGGAAATCCGTGTTAGAAATCTATGATTAGAAATCAACTGTTACTCTAAAGTTTACTTGTCTGCCTGTCAGGTAGTTCGGAACGGCATATTGTCCGCCGGTTACGTCCGTAATCCAGTAGTATGAATTGACGTTGTTTATGCCGAACAGGTTTAGGCATTCGGCTCCGAGCCATACGTTTCTCAACTGAATGTGCTTCCTTTGCTTGCCCTCATTGTTCAGAAGACGATAGCTCAGTCCGATGTCCGCTCTCTTGTAAGCAGGAGCACGGAATACGTTCGATTCCAGTTCCTGATGAGGAGCCGAGAATGGCAGACCGTCAGCAAGAGCAAGTTTAAGCGACATCTTCCATCTGTCTGTTCCTGGGAAATAGTCTGTGAAGAACAGGTTGATGGCGTATCTCTGGTCTGTCGGTAGAGGAATCGACTTGCCATTAAGCTTCATGCTTGTGTTCATAAGCGAGAGCGACAACCAAGAGTCAGTGCCCGGCACGAACTCGCCGTAAAGCTTCAGGTCGATGCCGGCAGCATGACCGCTACTCTCGTTGCTGCCGTAATACACCACCTTCACGTTGTTGACGCTGTAAGGCACAAGGTTGCCAAGGGCTTTATAGTAAGCCTCTGCTGTGAACTTGAACGAGCGGTTGTTCATGCGGAAACGATAGTCGAAACCTGCGATGAAGTGTATGGATCGCTGGCTTTTTGCCTTGCTGTTGAGCGAGGCGTAAGTGATGCCGTTTTGCGTGGTGGTGTCTCTCAGCTCCTTAAAGAAAGGAGCCTGATAATAAAGGCCCGTTGCGAATCTCATCGTGACGTTCTCGTTGAAGGCAGGAATGATGCCAAGCGAAACGCGTGGGCTGACAATGGTCTCCTTCGTATAGCTCCAATGGCTCAGTCTTACGCCGTAGTTAAGAGTGTAGAGCGTCTTCTCGTTGTTGCTTGTAAAGCGGAATGCGTCCTGAACATAAGCCTCTATACGGTTGGCGTCAAGCACGTTCTTAGCCCTCATGCTGTAGATCATATAAAGGTCCTTGCCCGTATGCGGCACGCTGTAATTGCTGGAGTCGCGCATCTCGTATTCCACGGAGTTCTCCGTTATCTTCTCTTTCTTGAAGGTGAACGCTCCCTCAATGTCATGCTTTTTATACTTGGTCTTGAACAGCAGCTTTGCGCTTTCCACATGTGCCTTAAGATAATTGCGGGCATGCTGAAAGTAAGTGCCTACACCAAGATTCTCGCTTGTCTCAGTCTGTGTGAGCCAGTACTGACCCTGAATGTCATACTTCTCCTGCTCTCTTGTGTTGAATGCGGAAGCGATGAGCGAGAGTGAAGTCTTCTCACCAAAGTTGCGGGTAATGCCTACAGCACCGAAGAAGGTGCGGAACACGTCCTTCTCCTGTCCGTCGAAATAAACTTGGAACGCCTTTACATTCTCCATCGTACCGAATTTCGTCTCACGGTCTTCCGGCGTGAAGTTGTAGTGGTTGTCCGAAATGTTTCCGAGCAACTTTATCTCCCAACGCTTATTGGGTGTGTATGTAAGGTAGGTCTGATAGTCGATGAACGTAGGGCTGTATTCTCCCTTTGTGTCCATCGAACCTAAAAGATGCTTTGTGGTCTTATATCTGAAGCCGTTGCTCCACGAAACCTTCTTGTTTGAAACTCCAATGAATGCGCTTGCTCCGAGCATACTTGCCGAAGCAGTAGCCTCAAACTTCTTGGGTTTACGATATTTGATGTTCAATGCTGAAGACATCTTGTCGCCGTATCTTGCCTCATAACCTCCCGTAGAGAAGCTGATTTTCTCCACCATGTCAGGATTGATGACCGAAATACCTTCCTGCTGACCGCTTCTTACGAGGAACGGACGATAAATTTCCACGTTGTCTATGTAGACGCTGTTCTCGTCAAACGAACCTCCTCGCACGTTATACTGCGACGAAAGTTCGCTATGAGTTGAGACACCAGCCTGACTCTGTATGAGTTCTTCCACGGCATTGCCGCTGGCTGACGGAAGCGACTTCAGGTGGTCCTTGCTGATGTCCTCCATCTGACCCGTCTCAATCTTCTTTCCGGTTACGGTCACTTCGCCCAACTGGTTCTCATCTGAGTGGAGCACTATTTGCAGAGTCTGCTTTCCACGTGGACGACGGAGGATGCGTGTCTTGGCTTTGTAGCCAATCATTGAGAACTTAATAACCACAGAGTCAGCCGAATGCAGCTGCATACTGTATTCTCCCTTTAATGAGGTCATAGTCATCTTGCCCTGTTTCAGACACGAAACAGAGGCAAATTCTATTGGGTCGTTATTCTCGTCAGTAACGCGTCCATGGAGCGTGAATGTCTGTGCGCTTGCCGTGACCGTGACAAGCAAGCAGATTATCTGGAATATTATTGTTTTAATTCTCATATTTATTATAACGCTCCGTGTCGTCCTTTATTGTATTATGCCTTTCCTGTTGTCCGTTATTTTTACGTTAGGCATCCTGGTTCTGGAGGTTTTCCAGGTCTTCCGACAGCTGTGTCCAGATGAGTTCTTCCTCGTCCATACGCTTCTTTATTTCGGTGTATTCCGTCACAAGCTTCATGTCTGAGGCACCTTCCGGAGTGCAGAGCTGTGCGTCCAGCTCTTTCAGACGGTTTTCCATTGCCTCAATTCTCTCCTCCGACTCCTTCACGCTCTTCTCTGCCTTACGGATTTTCTTCTGCCATTCCTTGTGTTCGGCATAGCTTTGCTTGGCAGGCTTGTCTTCCGTCTTGGCGTTGGCTGCTACGTCGTTGGTTGCGGATGTGGAAGTGGGGGAGGTGTTGTTATTGCCCAGCTGGTCCAGACTTTCTATGTTGTGCTGTCTCAGATAGTCGTAAATGCCTCCCAAATGTTCTCTTACCTTACCGCCTCCGAATTCGTAAACCTTCGTCACAAGTCCGTCAAGGAACTCACGGTCGTGGCTTACGATGATGGCTGTTCCGTCGAAAGCGTTTATCGCCTCCTTCAGCACTTCCTTTGAAGGTATGTCGAGGTGGTTGGTTGGCTCGTCGAGAATAAGGAGATTCACAGGCTCAAGCAGCAGCTTTATCATAGCCAGTCGGCTGCGTTCGCCTCCGCTAAGCACCTTCACCTTCTTGTCAATGGCTTCTCCTCCGAACATGAACGAGCCGAGGATGTTCTTTATTTTCAGACGGATGTCGCCCTTCGCCACGTTGTCTATGGTCTCAAAAACCGTCAGTTCGCCGTCAAGAAGTTGCGCTTGGTTCTGTGCAAAGTAGCCTATCTGCACGTTGTGACCTACCTTCAGGTTGCCGGTAAACGGAATCTCGTTCATGATACACTTCACGAGAGTAGACTTTCCCTCGCCGTTCTTGCCCACGAAAGCCACCTTCTCGCCGCGCTTGATGGTCAGCGTCACGTCCGAGAAGACTGTGTGCTCGCCGTAATCCTTGCGCACGTCCTCGCAGATAATGGGGTAGTCGCCAGAACGGAGGCAAGGCGGGAATTTAAGGTGCATGGCAGACGTGTCCACCTCGTCTATCTCGATGGGCACAATCTTCTCCAGTTGCTTTATCCGGCTTTGCACCTGCACAGCCTTTGTCGGCTTATATCTGAAACGCTCTATGAAGTCCTTGATGTCAGCTATTTCCTTCTGCTGATTCTCGTAAGCTCTGATCTGCTGTTCGCGTCTTTCGTCGCGCAGCTTGATGTATTCGTCGTACTTCACCTTATAGTCGTTCACTCTTCCGCAGGTTATTTCGATGGTGCGGTTTGTGACGTTGTTGATGAATGCGCGGTCGTGGCTGACGAGCACCACAGCCTTGGCGTTCTGCTGCAGAAATCTCTCCAACCATCCTATACTCTCAATGTCGAGGTGGTTGGTGGGCTCGTCGAGAAGCAGGATGTCGGGATGGCGGAGCAGAATCTTCGCCAGCTCTATACGCATACGCCATCCTCCGCTGAATTCGCTTGTAGGACGGTCAAAGTCGGTGCGCAGAAAACCGAGACCGGTAAGTGTACGTTCTATTTCAGCCTCATAATTGTCGCCTCCAAGCATTTGGTATCGGTCGTGTTCTGTAGTGAATTTCTCCACGAGCTTGGCGTATTCCTCGCTTTCGTAGTCGGTACGTTCGGCAAGCTCCTTGTTCAGCCTGTCAATCTTTTCCTTCATCTTCGTGTTGTCGGCAAACGCCTTACGTGCCTCTTCCTTCACGGTGGTGTTGTCCTGAAGAATCATCACCTGCGGAAGGTAGCCAATCGTTGTGTCCGAGGGAATAGCCACGTTTCCGCTTGTGGGGTGTTGCAGCCCGCAGATTATCTTCAACATAGTTGACTTGCCTGCGCCGTTTTTTCCTACAAGAGCTACCCTGTCGCGGTCGTTGACAACGAAGTTGACATCTTTAAAGAGAGGTTTAACACCAAATTCTACTGTCAGATTATCTATTGATATCATGTGCTTTCTTAAAAGTTTCTATTATGTTTCCGTTTTGTTTTTATATAGGACATTCCGTGTCCACATACCAGTTGCCTGACACCTTCTTCATCCTAAGCGTCTTCTTTATCTTTTCCTTGATGCTGCCGCGTTTCCCTATGGAGTCGCACACCAGGACGTTCTTGATGGTCATCTTCACGTCCGCAGTTGTTTCGTCGTCGTTAAGCTCCACGTCGTCTATTTCGCATTCTGCGGTGTCCGTCTGAGCGTTTATTACGTCCACGTCTTCTTGCGTAATGTTAGTGGCTCTGAAGACAATCCACTTCTTGGCATTTTCCGTACACAGCGGCAATGACTGCTTGTACCTCAGATTGAAGTAGTTTTGTGCAAAAGCCAAAGCACGCTCTTCTGCGGTGTTAGCATCCTTATTGCTGCACGAGAGCAATAATGAAACAAACAGCCCCATACAAGCGAAAATGTACGCTGTTGTCTTCCTTGATTTTATAATGTTCATCTTGTTCTTCGGATTGTGTGAATCATATTTTTGTTAGCCAATACAAAATTACGAAAAATATGCTACTATGAGAAGGAAAGCATGCTATTATTCCTTGACGTGAGTGGATTTGCTATTTATAATTTGGTCTTTTGCAGCGTTTTTAATACTTTTGCATTCCTATTTCCGAAAATTACAAGTATTATATAAATGTTAGATTTTATATCTTTTGGGAGTGGTAGCAGCGGCAATTGCTATTATCTCTTTACAGAAACCGACGGATTGCTTATTGACATTGGTGTCGGTATAAGGTCGCTAAGGAAGAGTTTTCATGATTATGGACTCGACTTCTTCAGCGGTTTCAAGAACATTCTTATCACTCACGACCATGCTGACCACATCAAGTCTGTCGGTTCTTTAAGCAAGAAGCTCGACATTCCTGTATGGACCACGGCTGCCGTGCATGGGGGAATCGACAAGAACTATAGTGTGAAGTGTAAGTTGATGAAGCACAATCGTAAGATTATAGAGAAGAACGTTCCTTTCAATGTGGGCGAGTTCCACGTAACGCCGTTCGCCGTTCCGCATGACAGCACGGACAATGTGGGCTACGAGATTAGTTGTCAGGGAGTTGTCTTCACCATTCTTACTGACGTCGGTCATGTTACTGAGGAGATGAAGGCTTTGATAAGACGAACTAATTATCTTGTTGTCGAGGCAAATTACGATTCGCACATGCTTGCCAACGGTCCTTATCCCGCTCATCTTCAGGAACGTATAAGATGCGGAACAGGTCATCTTAGCAACACGCAATGCGCTCAACTCCTGACCGAGAACTATACGGAGAACTTGCGCCATGTGTGGCTTTGCCATCTTAGCCACGAAAACAACAAGCCCGAAATAGCCCATGCGTGCGTTGTTGATACGATGAAAAGCGCAGGTATAGAGGTGGGGGTTAAAGTGGACGTAGAGCCGTTGAGACGAAAATTGCCAACGGGTGTGTTTCATCTTGTCTAAAACTTAAGAGGGTGTGTAAAAACAAGCAGTTTTTTTACACACCCTCTATTTCGTTATTATTATATTGTTTCTTCAAGCTTTTCCTTCAGATATTTGCCGGTGATGCTCTTTTCGCAACCTGCAATTTCCTCCGGTGTTCCGCAGCAAACGATGTTGCCACCCTTGTCGCCACCATCCGGTCCGAGGTCGATGACATAATCGCCGCATTTTATCACGTCCATGTTGTGCTCAATCACCACGATGGTGTGACCCTTCTCTATCAGCGAGTTGAACGATTCCATCAGCTTGTGGATGTCGTGGAAGTGAAGTCCGGTTGTCGGTTCGTCAAAGATGAAGAGCGTGGGGGCTTGCTTCTCCTGACCGATGAAGTATGCGAGCTTCACACGTTGGTTTTCTCCTCCTGATAGGGTGGACGAGCTTTGTCCCAACTTCACGTATCCCAGTCCTACAGCTTCAAGCGGTTTCAGACGTGAGGCAATAAGGTCCTGCCCGTGTTCCGTGAAGAATGCTATGGCTTCCGTTACGGTCATGTTCAGAACGTCGTTGATGTTCTTGCCGTGGAAGCATACGTCCAGAATGTCCTTCTTGAATCGCTTGCCATGACAGCAGTCGCATTCGAGCACCAAGTCTGCCATAAACTGCATTTCCACGGTAATCACTCCGGCTCCCTTACATTCCTCGCATCGTCCTCCTTCCGTGTTGAATGAGAAATACTGCGCCGTAAATCCCTCCTGCTTTGCAAGAGGCTGGTCAGCGAAGAGTTGTCTGATGGCGTCGTAAGCCTTTATGTATGTGGCAGGGTTAGAGCGTGTGCTCTTGCCGATGGGGTTCTGGTCTACGAACTCCACGTGCTTTACCTGTTGCCAGTCGCCTCCCAAGGCAGAATATTCTCCCGGTGGGTCTGACACCTCGTTAAGGTGTCTCTTCAGAGCCGGATACAGAATTCCCTTGATTAGTGACGACTTGCCCGAACCGCTCACGCCAGTAACGACAGTCAGCACGTTCAGCGGAATCTTCACGTCTATTCCGCGAAGGTTGTTCATTCTTGCTCCCTTCACCTCAATGGCAAGGTTCCATTGGCGGCGTGACGAAGGCGTGGCTATGCGTTCCGTTCCGTTTAGGAATCTGACGGTATGGCTTAGGGTTTCCTTGCCCTTCATCTTTTCCACGTCGTCCAGGCTTCCTTCGAAGACTATCTCGCCACCCTCGCTTCCTGCTTCCGGACCAACGTCGATGAGGTGGTCGGCTGCTCGCATTATTTCCTCGTCGTGTTCCACCACAATCACAGTATTATGAAGCTGCTGCAACTCGCGCAATACGTGAATCAGACGGTCCGTGTCTCTGCTGTGCAGACCGATGCTTGGCTCGTCAAGGATGTAGAGCGATCCGACAAGCGAACTGCCGAGTGATGTGGTAAGATTTATGCGCTGGCTCTCGCCGCCACTCAGAGTGTTCGAGGCGCGGTTGAGTGTGAGATATCCGAGTCCCACGTCCAGCAGGAACTGTAGCCTGCTACGTATTTCTGCCAAGAGACGTTTGGCAATCTTGGCTTCGTTCTCGCTGATCTGCAGATTGTCAAACCACACCTTAAGGTTAGTGACAGGCATTTCCACAAGGTCAACGATGCTCATTCCGCCTATCTTCACCCACGTGGCCTCTTTCTTCAGACGTGTGCCGTGGCAAACCGGGCAAATTGTCTTGCCTCTGTATCTGCTTAGCATCACGCGATACTGAATCTTATACTGGTTCTCCTTCACCATATTGAAGAACGAGTCGATGCAGACGCGGTCTCTTTTCTCCTTTCCCTTTTCGGAAGGCAGACCGTGCCACAGCATGTCCTTCTGCTGGCGGGTGAGATTATAGTAAGGCTCGAAAATGGGAAACTTGTCATTGGCGGCCTGTCGGCAGAACACTTCCTTCCATACTCCCATCTTCTCTCCGTGCCAGCATTGCACGCAGCCGTCATAGACACTCAGCGAAGTGTTGGGGATGACCAGCTTCTCGCCTATTCCCATTATCTTTCCGAAGCCCTCACATTCCGGGCAGGCACCAGCCGGCGAGTTGAATGCGAACATGTTCTCGTTGGGTTGCTCGAAGCTTATTCCGTCTGCTTCGTAGGCTGTGGAGAAGTCGTAGGTGATCTTGGAAGGGAAGAATATCAGGCGGCACGTGCCGTTGCCTTCATAGAATGCCGTCTCGGTGGAGTCGGCGAGTCGTGAGATGTTTGCCTTCGAGCCTCCTGCCGCCATGCGGTCTATAAGAATGTATATTTCGTCCGGCTTGGCGTTTTCCACGGCTTCCTTGTCCGTGAGGAAATCGTCAATCCTTACGAAGTCGTTCTTATACCAGATGCGGGAGTAGCCCTGCTGGTTCTCTATGCTAAGTTGCTTTTCGAGGGCTCTTCCCTCCGGCAGCTGCAGCGGGGCGAGGATGGCAAACTTGGTGCCCTCAGAGAAGTTGCTTACACACCCTATGATGTCCTCATTGGTGTGCACTTTCACCTCTTCTCCGCTTATTGGCGAATATGTGTGGCCTATTCTTGCGAACAGGAGCTTCAGATACTCGTAGATTTCGGTGCTTGTGCCGACCGTACTTCTTGGGTTGCGTGAGATTACCTTCTGCTCGATGGCGATGGCAGGGGGCAGACCCTTTATGGTGTCGCATTCCGGCTTGCTCATGCGTCCCAAGTACTGTCTGGCGTAAGAAGACAGCGATTCTACATAACGACGCTGGCCTTCGGCATACAAGGTGTCGAAAGCCAGCGAGGATTTACCGGAGCCAGAGACTCCGGTTATTACGATGAATTTATCTCTTGGTATGTTAAGGCTCACATTCTTCAGGTTGTTGACACGTGCGCCTTTTACCTCAATGAATTGTCCCATTTTAATCGTTCATAGACAGAAGGAACTCGTCATTATCGCGAGTCTTGCTCATGCGGTCATGGATGGAGTTCATGGCTTCTATCGGGTTCATGTCTGAAATAAACTTACGAAGAATCCACATACGGTCAAGTGTGGTCTTGTCCTGGAGCAGGTCGTCGCGTCGTGTGCTTGAAGCCACGAGGTTGACAGCCGGGAATATGCGCTTGTTAGAGAGCGAGCGGTCGAGCTGGAGTTCCATGTTGCCGGTTCCCTTGAATTCCTCGAAAATCACCTCGTCCATCTTCGAGCCTGTGTCGATAAGGGCTGTAGCGATGATGGTGAGCGAACCGCCTCCTTCGATGTTTCGTGCTGCACCGAAGAAGCGCTTGGGCTTCTGGAGGGCATTGGCGTCCACACCGCCCGTGAGCACCTTGCCTGATGCCGGCGACACGGTGTTGTAGGCACGTGCAAGACGTGTGATTGAGTCGAGGAAGATTACGACATCGTGTCCGCATTCCACCATTCGCTTCGCCTTCTCCAGTACGATTCCTGCAATCTTGACATGGCGTTCTGCCGGCTCGTCAAACGTGGAGGCGATTACCTCCGCATTTACGGTTCTTGCCATGTCCGTCACCTCCTCAGGGCGCTCGTCAATGAGGAGCATCATGAGGTAAGCCTCAGGGTGGTTGGCTGCGATGGCGTTGGCGATGTCCTTCATGAGGATGGTCTTACCGGTCTTGGGCTGGGCCACGATGAGCGCTCTCTGTCCCTTGCCGATCGGCGAGAAGAGGTCAACGATGCGTGTTGAGAGATTTGTCGTGGCTCTGTCGCCGCAAAGCGAGAACTTCTCGTCCGGGAAGAGTGGGGTGAGGTGCTCGAAGGCAATACGGTCGCGCACTTCGTTCGGCTCGCGTCCGTTAATCATCTCAATGCTTGTCAGCGGGAAGTATTTCTCTCCGTCATGCGGCGGACGTACGCGGCATTGCACCACGTCACCGGTCTTCAGACCGTAGTTCTTGATTTGCTGTGTCGATACGTAAACGTCGTCCGGAGAAGAGAGATAGTTATAGTCGCTCGAACGGAGGAAGCCATAACCGTCTGGCATTACTTCCAGCACGCCGTTGGCAGAAATGATGTCTGTGAAGTCGAACTGCGGAACAGTAGGAGCTGTGGTCTGCGTCTGCATCATTACGGGCTGGTCTGCTGGCATCGAAGACGTCACGTTGTCAAACATGTCGTACGTCGGTACGGCTCCCTGGTCTTCTATCGGCAGGTCCACCACGGTGATGAAGTCTGTGCCGTCGCCCGGGTCGCCTTCCCAAATTCCGTTTGCGATGGCGTCACGCTGGTCTTCCGCGTTTTCGTTGTGTGCGTTTATCTTTGCCTGAAGCTGCGCAAGGAGCTGCTCGTGCTGTTCGTCATTCTCTGTGTTTGCTGCGTGCATGTTGGCTTCAGGGATGAAGTCTGCTGGTGTTTCTGCGGGTGCTGTTGTCTGTTCTTCAGCCTCGTCTGTGCTTGTGCTGTCCATTTCGTTTGCAATTGTTGTGTCTTCTGTTGCTTCAGGCGCGTTTTCTTTCAGCCTTCTCGACTCCTCTATTGCAGAAAGCAGTTCAAGTTCTCTTTTCGACTTTCTTCCTCTATGCTTCGGAATTGCCATCAACTGTTCTTCAAGCGAAAGTTCGTTTGTGTTGTCGGTCGTGTCTGTGTTTTCCTTGAACAATGTGGTCTGGGGGGCGTCCTCTTCGTTAGTCCTGTTTTTCTTTAAGTCAAAGTTTTCGCCTTCCTTTCCGTTGACTGTATATACGCGGTCTGTGTCTTTCTTAACTATTCTTGTTCGACGACGTTTAGGACCAAGAGGATTCTTGCTTCCTTCTATATCTGCCTGCTTGTCAAGAATTGCATATATCAGGTCTTGGGCACCGGTTTCGTCGTTGAAATCAATGCCTGCTTCGCGCGCAATGTCTTGCAACTCAGCAATGTGTTTAGCTGATAATTCGTCTATGCTATACATGAAGATTAAAAAAATATATAGTGAAAAAATAACGTTTCAGGAACGAAACGCTTATGTGTTTTTATTGTTATTCAATAATTATGCTACAAAGGTAATAATAATTATCCGAAACTAACGGTTTTGGATGTAATAATTCTTACGATTAACTCATGTTAACATAAAACAAAAAAGGCAATCCCGGATGTTTGTTCCAAGATTGCCTTTTATTTTATTTAGCTGTGATCAGGGGTTGTGATTACTCGCCCTTCTCCATCTTAGCCTTCAATTCAGCGAGAGCGTCGATGTCACCGAGTGTGGTGCTTGCTGCTACGTTGTTGATTGCAGGAGCTGACTCCTTCTTGGCTGTGTGCTTGCGAACCGGCTTAACATCGTCCTTGCCAGCCTCGAATGTGCGGCTGTGTGAGAGGATGATGCGCTTTGTCTCCTTAACGAACTCGATTACCTTGAACTCGAGCTCCTCGCCGAGCTGAGCCTGTGTGCCGTCTTCCTTAACAAGGTGCTTCGGTGTTGCGAAGCCCTCGCCACCCTCGTTGAGGGTGATGACAGCGCCCTTGTCCATCATCTCGGTGATCTTACCTGTGTGAACAGAACCCGGAGTGTAGAGCTCCTCGTACTTGTCCCAAGGATTCTCCTCGAGCTGCTTGTGACCGAGGCTGAGACGACGGTTCTCCTTGTCGATTTCGAGGACAACAACGTCGATGCTTGCGCCTACCTGTGTGAACTCTGAAGGATGCTTTACCTTCTTTGTCCAAGAGAGGTCAGAGATGTGGATGAGGCCGTCTACGCCTTCCTCGAGCTCTACGAAGATACCGAAGTTGGTGAAGTTGCGAACCTTTGCTGTGTGCTTGCTGCCTACCGGGTACTTAACCTCGATAGCCTCCCACGGATCTTCCTTAAGCTGCTTGATGCCGAGAGACATCTTGCGCTCTGCACGGTCGAGTGTGAGGATAACTGCCTCTACCTCGTCGCCTACGTGGAGGAACTCCTGTGCTGAACGGAGGTGCTGGCTCCAGCTCATCTCTGAAACGTGGATCAGACCCTCAACGCCCGGAGCGATCTCTACGAATGCGCCGTAATCAGCGATAACGACTACCTTACCCTTAACGTGGTCGCCTACCTTGAGGTTCTCGTCGAGAGCGTCCCAAGGATGCGGAGTGAGCTGCTTCAGACCGAGAGCGATGCGCTTCTTCTCGTCATCGAAGTCGAGAATTACGACGTTGATCTTCTGGTCGAGTGCTACTACCTCGTGCGGATCGCTTACGCGGCCCCAAGAGAGGTCTGTGATGTGGATGAGTCCGTCAACACCACCGAGGTCAACGAATACGCCGTATGATGTGATGTTCTTAACGGTACCCTCAAGAATCTGACCCTTCTCGAGCTTGCTGATGATCTCCTTCTTCTGAGCCTCGAGCTCAGCCTCGATAAGAGCCTTGTGTGAAACTACTACGTTGCGGAACTCCTGGTTGATCTTCACAACCTTGAACTCCATTGTCTTGCCGACGAATACGTCGTAGTCGCGTATAGGATGAACGTCGATCTGGCTTCCCGGGAGGAATGCCTCAATGCCGAATACGTCAACAATCATGCCACCCTTAGTGCGGCACTTGATGTAACCCTGGATGATCTCCTCGTTCTCAAGGGCTGCGTTAACGCGCTCCCAGCTCTTGCTGAGACGTGCCTTCTTGTGAGAGAGTACGAGCTGACCCTTCTTGTCCTCCTGGTTCTCAACGTAAACTTCTACCTTGTCGCCTACCTTGAGCTCAGGGTTGTAACGGAACTCAGAAGCGGGGATGATACCGTCGCTCTTGTAACCGATGTTAACGATTACTTCCTTCTTGTCTACAGAAATTACGGTACCCTCTACCACCTGGTGCTCTGATACCTTGTTGAGTGTTTCGTCGTAAGCCTGCTCGAGCTCCTGCTTGCTTACGTTTGAGCTACTGCCGTTTTCAAACTCGTCCCAATTGAAGTCTGCCAATGGCTGTACGTTCTTTAAATCTGACATAAAAATGAATTAATAAAAATGAAATTAATAAAGTTAGACTTTATGTGAATTAATAATCGAGTTGCAAAGTTAAACATTTTTCTCTACACCTCTTTTATTTATATATGACTTTATCTATGTATTAAACAAAACTTAACATACGTTAACTCTTATAGCTTGAACCTATGCTTCTTTGTGGCTTTGTGTGGCGCATCTGTTCCGGGCGCAGGGAAGCTGAACACCGAGCTGCTGCCGCCTCTTGCCACGCCTCTATACTGCCTCCATCTGTCTCGGATGCGAGCCACGTAGCCCACGGTTTCCGTGCCTCTCATATATCCGTACTTCACCACGGGGTCGTTATAGTATTGTGGTGTCTGGAGGTTGAGGATGAAGGGCGCCACGTCGTCCCAACGATGCTTGTCCTTGCCGTATTTCTCCGCCAGTCGCATGGCGTCACGGATGTGGAAGTAGCCGCCGTTATAGCTTGCGAGGACGAAGAACTGACGTTCTGATGGGTTGCGTACGTCCTGGAAATGCTTGCTCAGCTCGGCTATGTAACGTGCTGCGGCATAGATGTTTTCTTCCGGGTCGTACATTTTGTCCTCTGCCAGTCCGAGGTGAGCTGCCGTTGCGGGCATTATCTGCATCAGTCCTCTTGCGCCAGCCCATGAGTAAGCCTTGGGGTCGAAGCACGACTCCTGATAACATTGTGCTGCCATCAGCCTCCAGTCCCATCTTGCTATGGGAGCATAGCGCTGGAAGAGGTGGTCGTATTGCGATATTTCTCCACGACTGGAGTTGAGCATCGGGGCGTAGACGTGTCGGTGGACGCTTGCCACGGACAGCTGCGTCTTCTCCTCTCGCTTCACTTCCGCCAGTAGGCTGGGGGAGTACCACCCGTTTATCGTGTCTGCCAGTTCCTTGTTGGCGCTGCTGACCGCCCAAGCCGTCGAGTCTGTCCCGTATCCGCACGGCACGGTGCCTTCCTGCTTCTTCTCTATCTGGTAGGCGATGATGTCTCCGTCGCCGTTCTTCAGACGGCTTAACATTTCCTCCTTCGTCTTGCATACGTCCACTCTCAGCGACACTCCGAGCTTCTCTGCCAGACGTTCGCACAGCCTGTACTGCGTTCCCATTCCGCGTCCGTGATAGTCGTAGTAAGATTCCGGACCGCTCATGGTCAGCATGATCATCTCGCCGTTTCCGATGATGTCCTGAATGGTGTACGTCCCTGCTGCCTGTGGCGTGATGGAGTCGGTTATCAGTTCGCCCCACGGCGTGTATTCGGCTTGCTTCTTCTCCGAGCATGAGAGGATGAGGAGTATGATGAATGTTAATTGTAGGAGTTTCATCTTTTGGCTTATCGTTTTTTTTTGAATGTGGCTACAAAATTACTGCAAATCTTGCATATTTCCTATAAATAACTTAATTTTGTGTGAATAACCTAACTTGCATGTCCGATAAATATTTTTTTTTAAGATGCTGAACATTGAACAACTTGTACGCCCCTGTCTTCGCGCCCTTCTGCACTTCCCGCCGGTTGACGAGACGCTTTTGCCGAAGGCGGATGCCTTGCGCCTCGACACTAACGCCAATCCTTACGACCTTCCGTTCAATCATGCCGTTGACTGTCAGGCGCTTTCGCTGCGTAGGGCGCTCTCTGCCTTGAAGCGGAAGGACGTCAGCAATATCTTTGCTTGCAACGGCTTTGCGGGCGTGGTGGACTTGTGCTTTCGTTGCTTCTGCGTTCCCGGAGAGGACAATGTGGTGGCGGCAGGTCCCACGCGTGGCGTCTATCGTAGGATGGCACAGCTTAATGACGTGGAATATCGTGAGGCTGCGCTCGACGAGCATTTCGCCCTGTCCGTTGACGAGGTGCTTGGCGCTTGCGACAATCATACGAAGCTCGTCTGGCTTTGTTCGCCGAATGACCCTACGGGCAATCTCTTAGATGTCAATGCCATCGCTTCCTTGCTGGAGGTGTTCGACGGTCTTGTGGTGGTGGATGAGACGTATCTGCGCTTCTCGAAGAGTCCTTCATGGTGTACGGTTCTGCAGCGCTTCCCCAATCTTGTGGTCATAGAGCAGATGGACTCTGTGTGGGGCGTTAATGCGCTGAACGTGGGAATGCTTTACGCCTCCTCGGACATCGAGCGCCTCATGCTTGCCGTAGGAGGGGCTTACGCCCTGTCGCCGGTCATCGAGTCGAAGATGTGCGGCGTCTTCTCCGACGCTTTCGAGATGGACCGTTTGGTGGGCAATGTCGTAGCTGAGCGCACCCGCATGGCGCATGCCTTGGCGCAGCTGCCGTTCTGCGAACAGGTGCTTCCGTCCTTCTCCAACTTCCTCCTCGTCCGCTTCCGCAACGCTCCAGCCGTCTTCGAGGGTCTCTTCAGTCGTGGCATCATGGTCTGCCGTCCCGCCGACGGTCTCTTCCAGAAAGGCTACCTGAGAATAACCATAGGCTCAAAGTCGGCAAACAACGCGCTGCTCTCTGCCTTGAGGCAATTCTAAGCAGTTCGTTGCTATATGTATATGTAGGCAGGGCTTTGACAAAAACCTTTCTCCACATGCCTTTTATTGGCATACCCTTCGGGTTCATAATATCATTTGTGTAATGGGGTTTACGAGAGCAAGCTCTCGACACCCATCACACAAACGATATCATGAGTGATGCCGAAGCATCACTATGCCCATAAAAGGAAAAACAAACAAAACACAATCTGGCGAGGGTGCATCCTACTTGTGAGTATGTTAAACTAAAGAAATCAGGAGTAAAGGCTAACTGTAGGAGCTGCGGGCATTGCTAATTACTGTTGTGTTACTTGTTTCTTTAGTTTTATATATCCTTCCTGTTCTTGTGTTTTTATTGGTTTTTCCGATTTTGGGCGCGTGCTGTGCACAAATGAAAGGCTTTACGTTAGGTTGTCGAGAACTTGTTCTCGTAAGACCTAATGTAAAGTCTTTCAGTTAAACCCGATAGGGTTTGCGCCCATAATCGGATATGTGGATAAAGGTTTTTGTCAAAGCCCTGCCTGACGTAATTAATCTCATAAGCAACAAAAAAAGTCGGATAGCTTTCGCCGTCCGACTTTTCTTTATATTGTGAGAATATCTGCTGATTACTCTGCAGTTGCCTCTGTCTCCTCAGCCTTAGGAGCCTCCTCTGCGGGAGCCTCTACCTTAGCGTTCTCAGCAACAACCTTGATGGGGAGCTTCACCTCAACCTCCTTGTGGAAGTGGATGGTAGCCTCAAACTCACCTACAGTCTTGATGTCGTGCATAGTGATGATCTTGCGGTCAATCTCGAAGCCCTTCTTCTGGAGCTCGTCAGCCACAACGTTAGCGTTAACCGAACCGTAAGTAACGCCAGTAGCGCTTACCTTAGACTCGATAACCAGCTCTACGCCGTTAAGAGCCTCAGCCTTCTTCTCAGCCTCAGCCTTGATGGCTGCGAGCTTGTGAGCCTGCTGCTTGAGGTTCTCAGCGAGAACCTTCTTTGCTGATTCAGATGCGATTACACCCTTACCCTGGGGGATGAGGTAGTTACGTCCGTAACCACTCTTTACATTAACGATGTCGTTCTTGTAACCCAGTCCTATGATATCTTCTTTAAGTATGATTTCCATTGCTTATTCCTCCTTAATAATTATTTCATCAAGTCAGTTACGTAAGGAAGCAAAGCAATCTGGCGAGCACGCTTAACAGCCTGTGCCACGCGACGCTGATACTTCAAAGATGTTCCTGTGATACGACGGGGAAGGATCTTGCCCTGCTCGTTCAAGAACTTCTTGAGGAACTCAGGATCCTTGTAGTCGATATACTTGATACCGCTCTTCTTGAAACGGCAATACTTCTTCTTGCGTGTGTCCACTGAAGGTGGAGTCAAATAGCGAATTTCTGATTCTACTGCTGCCATGTTTTAAGCCTCCTCTTTTTTAGCGAATTTGTTACGTCTCTTCTCAGCATACTGTGCAGCATACTTGTCGAGCTTAACTGTCATGTGACGGATGACCTTCTCGTCACGGCGATAGCCGGTCTCGAGTGTCTTTACAATTGTGGGCTCAGCCTGGAACTCCAACAGGCAATAGAATCCTGTAGACTTCTTCTGGATAGCATAAGCCATCTTCTTGAGTCCCCATGTCTCTTCGTTCACAATCTCAGCACCGTTGTCGGTGAGGAGCTTCTTGAACTTAGCGACCGCTTCCTTCATCTGTTCATCAGACAAAACGGGAGTCAAAATGAAAACGGTTTCGTATCGATTCATTGTTTGTGATAAATTAATAAAATACTTTGCAAAATTGCGGGTGCAAAGGTACAACTTTTTTATTGAAACAACATACCAACATTAATAGTTAACCCAATATTTAACTTTTTTTATATTCTGCCTAATATATCAGAGCAAACGAAAAAAGCAAACCCCTATACATTATATATATAAGGATTTGCTTTTGTTATTTGGTTGTGCTGAAAGTCAGCACGCCGTGTCAGCGAAGTTTAAGCCTCGATAGCTGCAACGCCCGGGAGCACCTTGCCCTCGATAGCCTCGAGGAGAGCGCCACCACCAGTTGAGATGTACGAAACCTGGTCAGCCAAGCCGAACTTGTTGATGCAAGCTACAGAGTCGCCACCACCGATGAGTGAGAATGCGCCGTTCTTTGTAGCCTCAGCGATGGCCTCAGCGATAGCCTTTGAGCCACCTGCGAAGTTGTCGAACTCGAATACGCCTGCAGGACCGTTCCAGAGGATGGTCTTTGCGCCCTTGATGGCGTTGGCGAAGAGCTCGCGTGTCTGAGGACCAGCGTCCATGCCTTCCCAACCCTCGGGAATGTCGTTAGACGGGCAGATCTGAGTGTTGCAGTCGTTCTTGAAAGCGTCGCCGCAAACCGAGTCAGTACCGAGAACGAGGTTCACGCCGTTCTCCTTGGCCTTCTTGATAACGTCGAGAGCTACGTCCAGCTTGTCGTCCTCGCAGATTGAGAGACCGATCTTGCCGCCCTGAGCCTTGGCGAATGTGTATGTCATGCCGCCGCAGAGGATGAGGTTGTCCACCTTCGTGAGGAGGTTCTCGATGATGCCGATCTTTGTAGAAACCTTCGAGCCGCCCATGATGGCTGTGAACGGGCGCTTGATGTTGCCGAGAACTGCGTCAACGGCTTTTACCTCCTTCTCCATGAGGTAGCCCAGCATCTTGTGGTCCTTGTCGAAGTACTCGTCGATAACGGCTGTAGAAGCGTGCTTGCGGTGAGCTGTTCCGAATGCGTCCATTACGTAGCAGTCAGCGTAAGAAGCGAGCTTCTTGGCAAACTCCTGCTGGCGGCCCTTCATTTCCTTCTTTGCAGCGTCATACTCGGGTGTGCCCTTCTCTACGCCTACCGGCTTGCCTTCCTCCTCAGGATAGAAGCGGAGGTTCTCCAGAAGAAGTGCCTCGCCCGGCTTGAGGGCAGCAGCCTCCTCAGAAGCGTTGCCGCAATCCTTGGCGAACTTCACCTCTACACCGAGGGCCTTTGATACGTTGGGGACGATCTGGCTCAGAGAGAGCTTCTCGTTCACCTTGCCCTTGGGCTTGCCCATGTGGCTCATCATGATGAGGGCACCACCGTCAGCGAGCACCTTCTTGAGTGTGGGGAGGGCACCGCGGATACGGGTGTCGTCAGTAACGTTTCCGTTCTCGTCCAATGGTACGTTGAAGTCTACACGTACGATTGCCTTTTTGCCGGCAAAGTTGAAATCTTCGATTTTCATTTTTTCAAATATTTATAAATGTTGAAATAAGATTCTTTCTTATTCTTCGTGTCTGTAACGATTTCTCTGTTTCGACCGCAAATTTACTAAAAATAAATCTTATTTCAACATTTTTCTGCTATTTTGTTTCGTAAATAGTGGTGTCTTCTATGCCTGCTTCGGCGAGTGCCTCTTTTCGTTCCACGCAGGTGCCGCACTTTCCGCAATGCTTCTCGCCGCCCTTGTAGCAGCTCCATGTCTCGGAGTAGTCGATGCCGAGGCGCTTTCCGATGCGTGCGATGTCTGCCTTGGTGATGGAGGTGTAGGGTGCCACAATCCTGACGCCGACGTATGTGCCCGCCTGAGCCGCCGCGTCGATGGCTGTGATGAAGTCCTGACGGCAGTCGGGATAGATGGCGTGGTCGCCTCCGTGGTTGGCGATGAACACCTCGGTCAGTCCGTTGCTCTCGGCGATGCCCACGGCGATGGCGAGCATTATGCCGTTACGGAAGGGCACGACGGTTGACTTCATGTTCTCGTCCTCGTAGTGTCCCTCGGGGATGGTGTCGGCTCCGGTGAGGAGGCTCGACTTGAAGTACTGGTGCATGAAGTCCAGTGGGATGGTGATGTGCTTGATGCCCAGCCGTTCGCAATGCATCTTGGCGAAGGGTATCTCGCGTGCGTTGTGGTTGCTTCCATAGTCGAAGGAAATGCCCACGGCTATCTCGTCCTTGTGTTCATAGAGCAGGGTGATGCTGTCCATTCCCCCGCTCACAATTATAGCTGCATTCTTCATATTTTGAATTTGTTTTGATTGTTCTCCTTACAGCGAGACGCTCTCGATTCTCAGGCTTAGCTTTCCTGCCGGGACCGTCACCTCCACCGTGTCGCCAGCCTTCTTGTTGAGCATGGCGTGGGCGATGGGCGACTTGATGGAGAGCTTGCCTTCGGCGAGGTTTGCCTCGTGCGGGCTGACGATGGTATACTGCATGCGGCGGTTGTTGGCCGTGTTCGTTATCTCCACCTTGCTGAGCAGCCCCACGCTGTCCGTGTTGAGCCGGCTCTTGTCGATGACGCGGGCGTTCTCCAGCACCTTGTGCATGAAGCGTATGCGGCCCATGATGCGTCCCTGCTCGCGCTTGGCGGCATGATATTCGAAGTTCTCGCTCAGGTCGCCCTTGTCGCGTGCCTCCGCAATGGCGTCGCGCACCTGCGGCAGTTCCTCTAATTCCAACTGGCGAAGCTCGGCCACTATCTTGTCGTAGCCCTCCTGTGACATATATTCCATAATAGTATGCTGTTATGTTTTTTAGTCGGCGAAGGTACAAAAAAAATTTGAGTTTTGAATTAGGAATTTTGAATTATTCTCGGCTTCGCCTTCAAAATGCGCAAAGCGTACAATTCAAAAACTCAAAACTCAAAACTCAAAACTCAAAATTCCTAATTCTGCGAAGCAGACATTCTCTTCTCCACGTACGTCTTTATCTCGGCGTACTTATTGTGGGCGTAGATTGCCACTCCGAAGATGCTTCCTGCGTAAATCAGGCACTCGGCGAACAGTCCCAGCACGCTTTCGTGAATCTCGCCCAGCGGCGATACGATGAATCCTGCCACCGTAAGCGCCATTCCGAGCGCCAGCATTCCGAGCGCCGAGCCCACCTGAAGGCTCTCTCTTGTTTCCTTTTTCATGGTAAGGTGTTTTTCATGGTTATCAGATCGGTTTAAGGCTTAGGTGTCTCTTGTCCGCCGGTCGTCTTCTCCACTCCCCACTTGTGCTGGCTTTTCTCTCTTACGCGTGCCAGACGCTGGAAGTTGTCGCGTGACGACTCGCCTACGCCGAGGCAGCGGAAGTGCAGTCCGAGGATGTTATCCGCAGCGACGAATTCCTCAAAGGTCTTCGCTCCCTTCGAGCGGATGGAGACATGGAAGATGCCGAGGTTGTCCAGCCTCACCTTCTTGCTGTCTATCAGCAGCTCGCGTATGCACTTGACGATGTCCGTGAGGATGGCGAGGATCTGGCCGCGTGAGAACGAGGTGTTGTGTGATGCCATGTGGGCTGCCAGCTTCGGGAGGTCGTACATCTCGTTGTAGGTGACGCGTCCGTAGAACTTGCCCTTGGTGCCGTTGTTGATGTTGCTCTTGTAGATTTTGTATTCTATTGCCATAGTCTGTGTGTGTTTTATGGTTAACGGTTTGTTTGGTTTATACGTTGTCTTGTGTGGTGGGGTTGTGTGCCTTGTCCTTGTCGTACAGCTTCACTCGCTTGAACTTCACGTCGCCAGCGTAGTTGTAGCCGTTCTTCAGGTGCATCGCTCCCGTTGGGATAATCTTGATGTAGGTTCGCAGGACGTTCTCGGTGGCGGTGAAGTCCTTTGCGGTCTTGGCTCCCTTGGTGCGGATGCCGGGCTTGAAGATGGCGAAGTCGGGGAGCTTCACGGCGTTGCCGTCAAGGCAGATCTCTCGGATGCATCCCACCATGTCGTCCAGCAGACCGATGATCTGACCCTTCGAGTAAGAGCAGTTGTGTCGGCACATGTGTTCGGCGATGCCTTCGAGGTCGACGATGTCGGTGTGGATGGCGCGGGCGTAGAACTTGCCCTTGGTGTAGTTGTTCGCCTTGCTTTGGTAAATTGCGTACTGAATCATGTGTTTCTGTGTGTGTTTATTGGTTAGACATTCTGGTTATGCCGCAAAGTTACGGCTTTTGCCCGTCAGATGCAATAGTTGTCCTCCGTGACGTGCAAAGTTGTCCCCCGTGACGTGAAAAGTGGCGCTCGGCGTGACGCAAGCACAATTCAAAACTCAAAATTCAAGATTGTCATTTGGTCATTTGGTCATTTGGTCAAAATGAAGAAAAGAAAAGGCTTGTCAGACTCCTATAGTATAATATATAAAATATATATTATTCTATAGAGCCAAATGACCGACTTTCGGAAATGAAAATGACAAGATGACAATTTGACAAGATGACAAGATTTTTAGTATCTTTGCCCATAAAAAACTACGTAACATGCCTCTTACTCCCGAACAACTGGCGAAGATAGCTCAGAAGGACGCTGCTCTGCCTGCCGCCCTGAAGCGTAACGCCACCACAAACTACTACGAGGGTTATTTCTTCATCACTCTCAACACCCGCAATTATGCTCCCATCCTCAGCTTCATAATGGGACGTCCGGACGCTCCCGACGACGCTCCTGACGCTCCCGCTTGCGAATACACGGAGCTGGGCCGTAAGGTGATGGCGGTCTGGCAGACCGTCCCCCGTTTTCATCCGCAGGTGGAGATAATAGCCGCCGAAGCCATGCCCGATCACTTCCATGGATTGCTGCGACTGCTGCCCGGCAACAGGAAGCATCTGGGGCATCTTGTCGGCAGCTTTATGGGAGGCTGCACCCACGGATATTGGGACATCCTGGGCATAGACTGGCGAAAGGACCGTGCGGAGCGCCTTGCCAAAGGCGCGCACGCGCTTCCTCCTGACCGGGACCACACGTGTTCCTTTCGTGGCCCTTCGCTCTTTGTCCGTGGCTATAACGACATGGAGGCTGTCACGCCGGAGCAGGTGCAGACGAAGCTGCGCTACATCCGTGAGCAGGCGCGCCGCGCCCTTATCAAGGGAACGCTGCGCGACCGCTTCCTCGTCCATCGCTCGTGCACGGCACGCGGCTGGACGCTGGATACCATCCGCCGGGGCCTCCGCGCCGACCGCTTCTATGCCCATAACCCCGACCGCCTCGAACATATCCTCCGTTCTCTCCTGCCGCGTATCCCCATGCTGCCGGCTATTGTCTCGGCCTCTTCCTCTGCCTCTCCCATGGTCTCTCCCATGGTCTCTCCCACGGCCTCTTCCTCAGCCTCTCCCTCAGCCTCTTCCTCAGCCTCTCCCTCTCCCTCTCTCTCAGCCTCTCCCACAGCCTCTTTCTCGGCCTCTTCCTCGGCTTCTTCTCCCAAGCCTCTCCTCTCTTATGTCGGCTGCAGCGCCCTGCTGTCTGCGGAGCGCAAGCTGCCTCTTGTCTGCCATCGTTCGGACGCTCCTTTCTTCGAGCGCCAGCGTGACGCTGTGCTGCGTGCCGCGCGTGAAGGTGCTGTCATCGTGTCGGCATTTGTGAGTCCTAAGGAGCGCGAGATAGGGCGCCTGTTGCTTATGGAGCAGCTGCCCGTTATTGAGGTGTGTGACAATGGCTTCGGCGACCGCTACAAGCCCAGTGGCAAGAGCTTCTATGCCTGTGCCGAGAACCGACTCGTGCAGATTTCGCCCTGGAACTACGAATACTGCCGCGACCTTGCCGTCAACCGCGAGGTGTGCCTCGTGATGAACGAGCTGGCGAGGGTGATTGCCGGAGTGGGGGATGGGTGGTGGAAAGAATGAGTGGGGGGAAGTTTTTCTGTGGATAATGTTGGGCGGATTGAGGTAAAAAGAGTAACTTTGTAGCTACGCTTTGTTTATAATATAAAATAACAGAAAAACAATCATGGCAAAGAAAGCAAGACATAAGATCCAGCTTGTAGAAGGCATTGATCCCGGCTTGTTCGGACAGAAGTATTCAAGCAGGGATTACAGATATGAGGAATCTTGGGGTAAGAATCAGTTTAACAGTTCTTTCCCTGCTTCTCTTGTTGCGTATATGAGCAGCAAGAACATTCAGCCAGTCTTTATTTGTACCGATGACAATAACGAGATTGTCCATAAAACGATATCTGCGTCAGAGTTGTTCGGCATCGATCCTCTTAGTGAGGATGCTTATTATGACTATGAGGCTGGCTATTATCCCTATGAGCGGTATTATACTGCAAGCAAGAAAGAGAAAATAGATCTGGTGATGATAAACCGCTCGAGCGGCATTCCTCTTAGCGGACTTGAAGTGAAGCTGACCACACTTCCTGACAACACGACGAAGGATTTGCCCGATGAAGATTATGGCAGCGAAATAGTGGTTCGTTCGCCCACGATATTGTTCCTGGCTTGCAGCATCTGTGCATGTTATGACTCGCCTGAAGGCAGGATGCAGCTGCATGATATGCTGAACACGATAGGGGAGGAAATCAGAGATTGGGGGGAGATAAGGCAGGTTGTCCCCCATTATGAGGCGATAAAACAGGCTGTTTTATATGTTTCGAGGGACTTGACCGACAGGCAGGTTCCACTTATAATGCAGCCTATATGGAAAACGGACAGAAAACTTACTGATTTGGAGGAAAGATGTCTTGATGTTTTCGTATGGTCAAATTTGTCTGTCATTCAGATGGCATTGAGAGAAACAGTTTCGCAGGACGACATATCAAGAAACCAGCGAACCGTAATATGGCTGTATAAGATGTTGTGGGATTTTACTCAGTTCGGCAAATTCAACTATACCGCCATTGTGAACAGTCTTTCATATAAATACAAGACTGACAAGGCGTTTGCTATAAGCGGGAAGCTGACCAATCTGTTTATGAGGTCGCCTGAACTGGAGACTCCCCGAATCAGTAAGTACGAAATTAAGAACATCATACTGGGTAATGGCCAGAAGTTGCTGAGACCGGAAAGAAGGTTTGACGCATATCTTGTAAGCCATCCCGAATTATTTGAATAAGAAGAAGATGAAAGTAGTAGATTTGTTTTGCGGTTGCGGCGGACTTAGTCTTGGCTTTGAAAAGGCTGGGATGGATGTGGTTGCCGGTTTTGACAATTGGCTGGACGCACTTGATGTGTACAGGCGCAATTTCACGCACCCTGCTATAAGGGCTGATTTGTCAAACGTCGAGGAGTCTGTGGAGAAGATTCGTCAGTTCGGACCGGATATGATAATAGGCGGTCCTCCGTGTCAGGATTTCTCGTCAGCAGGAAAACGCAACGAAGATAACGGACGCGGCGACCTGACCGTATGCTATGCACGCATCATTTCGGCGATAAAGCCACGGTGGTTTGTCATGGAGAACGTGGAGAGGATAATGAAGACCCAGAAGCTTCAGGACGCTTTGGCTGTCTTTCGTGCTGCGGGTTATGGTCTGACCTATATGGTACTTAACGCTGCATTGTGTGGCGTTCCTCAGAAGCGCAAGCGCTTTGTGATGGTGGGCAAGATGGGAGCGGAGGACGATTTTCTCAAAGACACGCTCGTGTCCGGCCTTTCTGACCACGAAATGACGGTGGCGGAGTATTTCGGCGACAAGCTGGACATCAAATACTACTATCGCCATCCGCGAAGCTATGCGCGTCGCGGCATTTTCAGTACGGACGAGCCGAGCGCCACAATACGTGGCGTGAATCGTCCTATGCCGCAGGGGTATTCGCTTCACCCCGGCGACCCTGTGAAATCATTGGACGGAATCCGTCCCCTGACCTCACGTGAGAGGAGCATGATTCAGACCTTTCCTGAGGATTTCGACTTTGAGGGTACGAAGACCAATGTGGAGCAGATGATAGGCAATGCCGTGCCCGTGAATCTGGGCTATTATGTGGCAGATGCCATATTCAGGTATTCAGGTGAGAAGCGCTTGGAGCCAGCCCATGCCAAGCCCAAGACGCACGGACAGCTCGACCTGTTCCAGCCATCCAGTCAATACGCCTGCAAGGATGTCCCCGACAGCTGTATGTTGCGTGAGGAATGAAAAATATGTTTGGGACGAAAGAAACAAACCTTAAAATGTTATCAGACAATGGCAAAATTTTCACACTACTATCTGGAATACGATCTGAACGATCTCTTTGCACAGGAATTTAAAGCGAGAAGACAGCAACTGTTTGGCGAGATGCTTGAAAATGACGAGAGCATCAGCTTCATTCTTGGCGAGGGCGAGGAGCGGAAACACTACAAGCATGTGGTGAAGCACTTGCGGCTCAATCATGACATCATCGTCATGCGCATTGCCAATGACTCAAAGAAGCAGGTGATACAGGACTTCAAGAAGAAGAGCGTGCGCCACGAGCCTCCTTGTTATGTAATCATCGACAACAGGGAGCATTGCCGCCGTGTGGCTATACAGAAGAGCAAGGAGGCATGGTCGAGCACCAACTCTGTGGCAGCGGTAATGACGACGGTGCTGGACGAAGCCCTGCGGCGCAGCTGCTACATCGGCATCTCCATGCACCCGCAGTATTATCCCAAGGACTTCTATAAGGCTTGGCGCATGCATCAGCACCATACTTCACGTCTGTGGTTTGGTCTTACGGAGGGTGAAATCCCCCAGAGTTTCAGAACCGAACCACAGACGGATGACACGATCATGGGCTTTGCGCTGGAGGTGAACGAAGAATTGCAGCGCAAGAAATACAGGACGGAACTGGTGTTGAGTCCTGCACAGAAGGATGTACCGCTGTTTGTTGACGAAGACAGCGTCTATATTCGTAATCTCGTAAACTTCCACGCCTTGACTGGTTCGCCTATAGTTATAGAGACTTCTGACGGGGCACGGTTTACGTGCTTCATTGACGACGAGGAGGACAGCGCCAATATAATAACAAGCGAGATAGACAGAAAAATGCTGGACATTCTCTTTGGCGAGGCGGAGGGCGATGCCGCTGCGGCGGAAAGCAAGGTTATGGAATTTGTCAACGGCATGAAATATGAGGTTGACGACAATGAACGGCGTGAGGGAGACGCAAAGGAAGACGTGGCATGATAATACAACAAGTTTCTTCGGCGGATATGCGCACGGTGCGTGTGAAGCTGTATAAGGACCCCGTGTTTCTGATAGCTCACGAGGCTGTGCGCCCTTTGCTGAAGAGCACCGACTTGGTGACGCTCTTTGTTTCGGCCCAAAACTTTGCTGCTTATCTGATGGCTAACGGCATTATGGATGAGGAATTTTTGCTTTACGAATTGGAGGATGTGAGGAGCGAATTGACAGAACATGAAGATTATTATATGTTCCTGTCGATAGTGTTTATAAAGCTATGTTCCGTCGCCAAATTCAATGCTCAGGCTGCTCAGACTGCACGTGCCATTGTGGGCTACTGTAACGAATATGACGGCTTTTGCGATTTGCTTAAGGCAATGGACTATAAGGAAAATAAGCTGCGTGGGGAGAATGAGCTGAACTACCTCCCGAAGGGGGAAGGTAGCTTTGCCGAGGGCAAGCGCAATGACTTGCTGAGGTTTGAGCTGGAGAATGCTGCGGCTGAGGGTAAGGAGGCTGTGAGGGAAATAGTGGAAACTGCTAAGGAGATGGATGTTGAGTGTATAAAGTCGATATTGTTTGTGCTTGGCAAGCTTAACGTCGCCCACGGCAATATGTATGATTCGGAATATAATGATCTGTATGACGTGTATGTAAAGAAGACTCAAGTGGTTTATAACTTCAAAAGCCTTAATGACATTCACGATAATCAAGAGGTGAAAATCGGCAAATGATGGATATGAGCAATATAAAGGTTGACTTTTGGGGTGAGGTGAACATCGAAAAGATGTTTGATATTCATGACAATCAAAAGGTGGAAATCTATACTTCTGGTGCAGGGGGCAATAATGACAATAAGAGCAAGGCTTCTGATAACGTCACAGCCGAGAGAAAGCCATCGCCTGGCCCTCGCAAGCAGTTTCTTTTTATTGACGGAAGGGCGACGGTGGAGAATGTGAGTGTGAGGAACCGGGAGAAGGATCGGTTCTTGTGCTATCTAAGCGACCATAAGATGGGCAGCAGACGGCTTGTTGCGGTAAAGGGCGACGGGCTGAACAAGGTGGTGGTTTGTTTCTTGAGACTGTGGCGTGAGAAGGGTCTTACTGCCAAACAGCCGTCGGGTGGTGCCGTGTTCAGATTTCTTACTGAGGACTGCGGACTGAAAACGGACGTTACGGAAGCGTCCTATAGCAATAAGATAAAGGAATGGCTGCGCAGGAATGATTACGACGTAACGACTTATCAGGGTGTGAAAACCTGTTTTTAATACCAAGGTAGGTGGATGATTAGATTTTTAATCGTCCATCTGCCTTTTTTTTATCTCCATTATAACTTGTTGATTGTAAGGCTTTCCGTGTTTACAGAAAGTGAATCTTGCAGGTGGGTATTAATTGTCCACCTAATACACCTCTGTTTCTTTACTCTACTTTTGCAGCGTAATAATTTAAATCATAAAGAATTATGAGGAACGAAATCAAGATTTTCGAGAGTCCGGAGTTCGGAAGGATAAGGACGGTGAGTGATGAGAGGGGGGAGCCTTGGTTCTGTCTGGCGGATGTGTGCAAGGTGCTCGGGCTGAAGCAGAACGGTGTTGTGATGCGACTTGAAAAGGGGGTCATTTCAACTGAACCCCTTTCGACAAGAGGCGGAACGCAGATGGCTAACTTCGTAAGCGAGGACGGGCTGTATGATGTTATCCTCGACAGTCGCAAGCCTTCGGCAAGGGCTTTCCGCAAATGGGTGACTTCTGAGGTGCTGCCGCAGATCCGTCGGACGGGGGGATATGTTCCCTTGGAGGAGCAGGATGACGAGAAGACGATTCTGGCTAAGGCGGTGAGGATTCTGAACCGTACGCTGGAGCAGAAGGATGTGTTGCTCCGTCGGAAGGAGGAGTTGCTGGAGGAGCAGCGGCCTAAGGTGGAGTTTGCGGACGCGCTGACGACGGGCGACGGCTGCATCCTGATTAGCGAGCTGGCGAAGCTGCTGACGCGCAACGGCTTTGTTACGGGACGCACGCGGTTGTACAGATGGATGAGGAAGCACGGCTATATCTTCAAGCGGTCGACGGAACCGATTCAGATGTGGGTGGAGAGGGGTATCTTTGCCCAGTCGGTGACGGTGATAAAGACCAACCACGGCTCGGAGGAGAGAGTGACGACGAAGGTTACTGGCAAGGGTCAGGAGTATTTTCTGAGATTGCTTTGCAACCAATAGATAACTGACAAATAATAAATAATAACTACCAAATAATAACTACGGAAAATGGAGACAAAGATCATGAGAGTGGTGCAGCAGGGCGAGGCTTTCGCTGTACAGAGCCAGAAGGCGGAGGGCGGTCAGGTGATGAAGTGCAACATCATGCTTCAGGAGCTTGGCGGCAAGTATGAGAACCAGTATGTGGCGGCTATGCTTGGCAATGTGGCGCTATGCCGTTTTGATGCGGGCACCTTGGTGGCGGTGACGCTGAGGTTTACGACACGAGAGCACAACGGGGCACACTATCAGGACATCTTAGTGACGGACATTGAGAAATTGTGAATTAGGAGTTTATTATGAGCGTACACATTATATATTATAAGGACGGGGCTAAGCTTATGCGCCCTGTGAAGGACGAAATGGAGTATAGGCTTCTGCGCGACTCGGAGCGCAACCGTGGGGCGGAGAAGCGCATGATGGTGCAGATGAACTATTCGTGTCTGCCTAATGCTGACGGAGGGCTGAAGGGGGCGGAGCGTGTGAGCCGGTCGGTGGGGATGGACATCGACTTCGACCCCTCTTCGCCTGACTATGAGGAGAGGATGAGGAGCGTGCCGGAGCTGGTGATGGGCAGGAAGGAGAATCTGGGGCTGCTGATGCTGGAGCGGTCTGCCAACAAGGGTTATCACGTGGTCTTCCGTCGCCGAGAGGGGATGACGCAGGAGGAGAACCTAAGATGGGCTTCGGAGCTGCTGGGCGTGGAGTATGACAAGGGGGCGAAGGACATTACGCGTGTGTTCTTTACGCCGCCGACGGAGAAGCTGCTGTTCGTGGACAAGGAGCTTTTCGACAATTCGGAGGCAACTCTGAAGAAGGAGATTACGGATTCGGCTGAGGCAGCTCAGAAGGAAGGGATTACGGATTTTTCTGATTCTTCTGAGGCTGCGCCGACGGGGGCTGCTGAGAATAAGGAGCCGACGGGGGCTTCGGACTGTTATCTGGGCATTCCTTATGCTGAAATTGTGCGCAAGTGGTGGGCGATGTATAATGACTCGCAGGAGCCTGTTAAGAGCAACCGCAATACGCTTACGTTTGAGCTGGCCGTGAATCTTCGTCATATCTGCGGCTTCGACCGTGGGTTGCTCGACAGGATTATTCCCTGCTATGACGGCTTCGCGGAGGCGGAGAAGCTGGCCTGTATTGACAATGCGCTGAGCGAGAAGCGCACGCAGATGCCGAAGCGGCTGAAGGACGTGCTCATTGCCATCCGTCAGGAGCGCATGACGGGCGGCGGTGCGGAGCAGGGCGAGGCGGACGGCATAGACGAGGCGCTGGCTAAGGACGACCTCTTCTATTACGAGGCGCTGCCACGAATGCCGCAGGGCGTGAAGGACTCCATTGACGCTGTGGGTCCGGCTCTGGCGCTGCCCGTGCTGACCGCCATCTGCCCGGTGATAGGTATGCTGGCGACGGGGGTGAGAGTGGACGTGCATGGCAAGATGAACTCGCTGAACCTTATATCCTACATCGCCGGCGACTTTGCCTCTGGCAAGGGCGGCATCGACCCTGTGGTGGAGGCTTGGACGTCGGAGGTGAAGGCGATGGACAGGATGTATCAGCAGCAGGAGGACGAGTGGCGTGCAAAGAAGCGTGCTGCGAAGAACAAGAAGGAGCAGCCTGAGGAACCTAAGCTGCCTGTGCGCTGCCTGACGCTCAACAACACCGTTGCCAACCTTGCCGAACGTCTTTCCAACACGAACGGCCAGCATGCTTTCTCGTTCACACCTGAGGCAGATACGGTGGCGCAGAAATGGCGTTCTGCCATGAGCGACTTCTCCGTGATGCTCCGTCAGGCTTACGACGGCACGTGCTATGAGCGTGAGGCGAGGAGTGCGGACGCCGTGAACGTGCATATAGACAGGCTGTTGTGGAATGTGGTGATGTGCGGCACGCCTGACGCTCTCTATCGTGTGGTGACCAACTATACGGACGGCTTTCAGAGCAGAATAGCCTTGGCCCGTACGCCCGACAACACGTTTCAGCCGCTGACGGAGAATCTGCATGTGCTGACCGACAAGCAGCGTGAGCGCATCCGTCAGATAGCCCATCTGCTGCCTTTGATGGCGGGCGAGGTGGTGCTGCCGAAGCTGGAGGCGAGGGGCAGGCAATGGCTGGAGCGTGTGCGTCTGGAGACGATGAAGGATGACGACAAGGTGAAGGCCCGCCAGCGATTCCGCATCTGCCCTACGACTATGAGGATGATGACGTGCCTGATGCTCTGCCGTGTGGCTGGACAGCTGATTGACCGTCACGGTGTGGATGGTGCTGAGACGCGGCTGAAGCAGCAGCCGGGGCTGTGGAAGGAGATGATCGTGAAGCAGCAGCAACCGTCCTTCCTTGCCGCCTTTGACGTTCTGGCTGACTATCAGATTGAGAATGCCCTCCATTTCTTCCGTGAGCGCATAGAGGCTGCGTTCTCGTCGAAGGACTATTGCGGACACGCTGCTTCGGAGCGCACGAAGCGTGGCAAGAACGACTCTATCTTCGAGCGTCTGGACACGACGTTCAGCTTCGAGCAGGCGCTGCAGCACAGCATAGCCGTGAAGGGCAGCAACACGTCGCGCAACGCCGTGCATCAGATGCTGAAGAACTGGCGCAAGCAGGGACTGGTGACCGAATGTCAGAACCATAGGTATCGGAAGAATTAGGAATTGTCATCTTGTCATCTTGTCATTTTGTCAAAATTAAAAAACTAAGAATCACATTATGGTAATAGAAATCAAGCGTTATCGTTATTCGCCTTATGGCGTGGACGGTATGGTAATAATCAACGGGCGCACGATATGCGCCTCCGTGGAACATCCCCATAACTATCTGCCAGCCGGATGTTATCCCGTGACGCTGACTGCGGACAAGGCGTTGAGACGCAGGATGCCCACGCTGCCGCAGGGTGCCACGATAAGGGCTGGCAACGGTGCCATGACGCTGCGTGACGGCAGCATCATTGTGGGTAGGCAGCACATACCGGGCGTGGTGATCAGGTCGGGCGAGGAGTTTGATAGGCTGTTTGAGCGCATCGAGAAGAACGTGAAGAGGAAGAAGGGGGTGATGGTTAGAATCAAATAGAAAGCTGAACTGGCGCAAGTTCGATAAAAAAATGATAATTGTGATATGTTTTGTTTTCCTTTTATTTTGTATTGTCTTCGAATTGCATTAACTTTGCAGATTATGGTACAGGTAAAAGTGAAAGACGCTGCCCTTCGTGAGGCGGCGATGCAAGATATGGATGCCTTCCTCGCGGTGTTTGTGAACGCCACGAAGGAGGCCATCGGTGGTGAGCTGAATGCTGAGAACATGCAGCAGCTCAGTGTGTCGCAGATAACGCTGCTTGCCTACGACATCCTGCACGAGGAGGTTATGGACGGCGGCTTCGTGCAGCTTATCTATAACGGTTATGGCGGCTTTATCTTTGACAATCCCTTCGCCAAGGTGCTGCGCGACTGGGGATTGCGCGACCTTGCCAAGATGCTCTTTGCCGTGCGCAAGCTTTATAAGGAGCATGGCGCAAAGATATGCAGGGAGTGTGACGACGAGGAGTTTATGGCGATGTTCGAGCAATACTCTGACTTCGACGACTATGACGACGAGTTTGTGGAGAACGAGGAGGCTTGGACGGCTGCCGTGGCTCAGTACGTGGACAACCACATTGACGATTTTGTCATTATTGAAGAGTAAACAAGAGAGATGAACAAGGAACAGGAACTGAAAAGAAAGAAAAGTCCTGTAAGCATAAAGAACAAGAAGGCCTCCTTCGAATACTTCTTCGTGGAGACCTATACTGCAGGAATAGTGCTCACGGGTACTGAGATTAAGTCGATAAGGCTTGGAAAGGCAAGCCTTGTGGATACTTTCTGTTATATAAACAACCATGAGGTTTGGGTGAAGGGCATGAACATTTCGCCTTACTTCTACGGCTCGTTCAGCAACCATGAGGCACGCCGTGACCGCAAGCTGCTGCTGACGAAGCGCGAGATATACAAGCTGGAGAATGCCACCAAGCAGCCCGGATATACCATCGTGCCGACGCTGGTCTTCATAGACGAACACGGAAGGGCGAAGGTGGACATCGCTCTGTGCAGGGGCAAGAAGGAATATGACAAGCGCCAGACGCTCAAGGAAAAGGAAGACCGCAGAGAGATGGATAGGGCGATGAAGCACTATTAAGAGTTATTGACTTAAGGAAAAAGAATGAAGAAGACTTTACGAGAGGTCATCAAGGACAGGATAATCATATTGGACGGTGCGATGGGCACCATGATACAGCAGTACGGACTGGAGGAGGACGATTTCAGGGGTTATCGCTATCGCAACGCGGAGGGAATGATGAAGGGCAACAACGACATGCTGAATCTTACCCGACCGGACGTGATAGAGGATATTCACGCAAAGTATCTGATGGCGGGCGCTGACATCATCACCACCAACACGTTCAGCTCGCAGCGTGTGAGCCAGGCTGACTACGGGCTGGAGACGTCGGCACGCGAGATGGCGCTGGAAGGAGCACGCATCGCACGCAAGGCGGCAGACCGATACTCTACGGAGGAGAAGCCGCGCTTCGTGGCAGGATCGGTGGGACCTACGAACAAGACATGCTCGATGAGTCCGGACGTGAGCAACCCTGCTGCACGCGAGCTGGACTACGCCACTCTCTACGAGGACTATCTGGAGCAGATTGAGGCTCTGGAAGAGGGCGGGGCGGACGCTGTGCTCATTGAGACCGTGTTTGACACGCTGAACGCGAAGGCTGCGATAGACGCCACGATGGAGGTGATGCGCCGCACGGGACGCGACCTGCCGATAATGCTCAGCATCACGGTGAGCGACCTCGCCGGACGAACCTTGAGCGGACAGACGCTTGACGCCGTGCTCGCCAGCGTGAGCAGTTATCCGATTTTCTCTATAGGTCTGAACTGCTCGTTCGGTGCTGACCAGATGAAGCCGTTCATAAAGGAGCTGGCTCATCATGCACCTTATTATATAAGTGCCTATCCCAACGCCGGACTGCCCAACAGCCTCGGCGGATATGACGAAACGCCCGAGACGATGGCTCCGCAGATTCAGGAATACATAGACGAGGGGCTGGTGAACATCATAGGCGGATGTTGCGGCACGACGGAGAAATTCATAGACAAGTACGCCGAGATAGCCGAAGGCAAGACGCCGCACCAGCCGCAGGAGAAGCCACGGACGATGTGGCTGAGCGGACTGGAGCTGCTGGACGTCACGCCCGACGTGCGCTTCGTGAACGTGGGCGAGCGATGTAATGTGGCAGGCTCGCGCAAGTTCCTGCGTCTCATCAAGGAGAAGAACTATGAGGAGGCTGTGACCATTGCCCGAAAGCAGGTGGCGGACGGAGCGCTGGTCATAGACGTAAACATGGACGACGGACTGCTGGACGCCCGTGAGGAGATGCGCACCTTCCTCAATATCATAGCCTCGGAGCCGGACATCGCCAAGGTGCCGGTGATGATAGACTCGTCGAAGTGGGACGTGATAACAGCCGGACTGCAATGTGTGCAGGGAAAGTGTATCGTCAACTCCATTTCGCTGAAGGAAGGCGAGGAAGTGTTTCTCTCGCATGCCCGCGACGTGATGAGATACGGCGCAGCTGTGGTGGTGATGTGCTTCGACGAGAAGGGACAGGCCACGACGTACGAGCGACGCATCGAGATAGCCGGACGCGCCTACCGTCTGCTGACGGAGAAGGTGGGCATGAATCCGCTGGACATCATCTTCGACCCTAACGTGCTCGCCATCGCCACCGGCATGGAAGAGCATGACAATTATGCCGTGGACTTCATAAGAGCCACAGAATGGATAAAGCAGAATCTGCCAGGAGCGCACATAAGCGGAGGCGTAAGCAACCTCTCGTTCTCGTTCCGCGGCAACAACTATATACGTGAGGCGATGCACGCCATGTTTCTCTATCATGCCATCCAGAAGGGAATGGACTTCGGCATTGTCAATCCTGCCACGAAGGTGGCTTACGGCGACATCCCTGCCGACCAGTTGGAGATACTGGAGGACGTGGTGCTCAACCGTAAGGCGGACGCAGCAGAACGCCTCATAGAGCTGGCTGACCAGATAAAGCAGCAGCAGGAAGCGCTGAAGAACGGCGCAGCGGCTGGAGGCGCAGCAGCGGTAAGCAAGGCACAGCCCGAATGGCGCAAGGAGGACGTGGCAAAGCGCCTGTCCACAGCGCTGGTGAAGGGTGTGGCGGAATATATGGAGGAAGACATTCAGGAAGCCCTGACCGTCTTCCCGAAGGCCGTGGACATCATAGAAGGCCCGCTCATGGACGGCATGAACACGGTGGGCGAGCTGTTCGGTTGCGGCAAGATGTTCCTCCCGCAGGTGGTGAAGACCGCCCGCACGATGAAGAAGGCTGTGGCAATACTGCAGCCCTACATCGAAGCCGACAAGAAGGAGGGAACGACGACGGCCGGCAAGGTGCTGATGGCAACCGTCAAGGGCGACGTACACGACATAGGCAAGAACATCGTGTCGGTGGTGATGGCGTGCAACAACTACGACGTCGTGGACCTTGGCGTAATGGTTCCTGCCGAGCAGATTGTGAAGAAATCCGTGACGGAGAAGGCAGACATGATTGGCCTGAGCGGACTGATTACGCCGAGCCTGGAAGAGATGGTGAACGTGGCGACGGAGATGGAACGTGCCGGACTGAGTCTGCCGATAATGGTGGGCGGAGCAACAACGTCCGAGATGCACGTGGCGCTGAAGATAGCCCCAATTTACAGCGGCATCGTGGTCTGGGTGAAGGACGCGGCGCAGAACCCCATCATAGCGCAACGCCTCATGAACCCAGAGGAGAAGGCACGCTTCGCCAAGGAGCTGGACGAGAAGTACGCAAGGCTGCGTGACGAATATGCCGCCCATCAGAAGAAGCTGTCGTCCTTAGAGACGGCAAGAAGCAACAGGCTGGACCTGTTCGGATAAGGACAGGCATACGGGCTTTAGATTCTGTAACTTCAATATAGAAGACATAAAACATTTTTTATATATATAAAGACATCTATGGTATTCAAGAAGAAGAGAGTGTGGCATTGTCTCCCAGGACAGGAGCCTACCGAACTTGACAAGAAAGTGATGTATTGGGAAAACAAGGGAAAGACAGTTCCCTCACGTTCGCTCATCAAGACCCCGGAACAGATAGAGGGCATCCGCAGAAGTGGTGTCATCAATACGGGAGTGCTTGACGAAGTGGCAAAGAACATACGTGCCGGAATGAGCACGCTTGAGATAGACCAGATATGCTACGACTACTGCACGTCGCACGGAGCCATCCCCGCATGCCTTAACTACGAGGGATTCCCGAAGAGCGTCTGCACGAGCATCAACGAGGTGGTGTGCCACGGCATCCCCAAGGAGGAGGACATCCTTCAGGAGGGTGACATCATCAACGTGGACTTCACCACCATCCTTGACGGATATTACGCCGACGCTTCGCGCATGTTCATCATCGGCAAGACCACTCCCGAGAAGGAGCAGCTGGTGCGCGTGGCAAAGGAATGTCTGGAGATAGGCATGGAGGCAGCCAAGCCCTACAGCTTCGTGGGCGACATAGGACACGCCATCCAGAAGCACGCCGACAAATACAATTACGGCATCGTGCGCGACCTCTGCGGACACGGCGTGGGACTGGAGTTCCACGAGGAGCCTGAGGTGACGCATTACGGACACCGCGGCACGGGCATGCTGCTCGTACCTGGCATGGTGTTCACCATAGAGCCGATGGTGAATATGGGCACATGGAAGGTGTTTATCGACGCTGACGACGAGTATGGCTGGGAGGTAATCACGGGCGACGAGAAGCCGAGCGCCCAGTGGGAACACACCCTGCTGATGACCGAACACGGCGTGGAAGTCTTAACAT
>ERZ1031020.74-NODE-74-length-60461-cov-35.498179_pt1 | contig 60461 bp, 55 predicted proteins | sample MGYA00517109_ERZ1031020 | MGnify/ENA primary metagenome ERZ1031020 (study PRJEB33719, sample SAMN04261270) | wastewater metagenome | biome: rural village; feature: human; material: feces | host: Homo sapiens | place: El Salvador | collected 2013-01-07 ... | reverse complement strand
ATAAGGAGAAAAGGTCGAGTTTTTAAAGAATTCTCAGTAAATTTGCAGCTAAAAAGAAAAATTGGATAGAATGAAAAGTAAATTTTTAGCTTTTATAGCACTTGTAGCAGCTACTTTGTCGCTCTCTTCATGCTTGAGCAGCGACGAGACGGTAGTAGAATATACAAATGATACAGCCATCACGGGTTTCTCTTTGGGAAAGCTCGGTAGATACACGAAGACTACTGCAGGCAAGGATACTCTGATCGCTGATAAAGTGAATGGAGCTAACTATAAATTTTATATAGATCAGGTTAACCGCCAGATCTATAACGTAGATTCCTTGCCTACCAAGACAAGGACCGCTGCCGTATTGGCTACCATCAGCAGCAAGAACAGCAGCCCAATCTTCATCATGAACAAGAATTGCCCTGAGAAGATTGACTCGGCAAAGTATTATTCCAGCACCGATTCCATCGACTTCTCTCAGCCACGAATGGTTCGTGTATATAACAACTCGCTCAATGCCTACGTTACTTACACCGTAAAGGTGAACGTGCATCAGCAGGAAGGCAATGAATTCAACTGGCAAGCCAAGGCTCAGTTCAATGAACAGCTCGCAGCACTCAGCGACTTGAAGGTGCTTGCCCTGGAAAAACAGATCTATGTATTCGGCAAGACCCTCGGGGAAATGAAGATATACACGAGTGCTGCAAGCGACGGTAACAACTGGACTGAGGTAACAGCCAACCAGACTTTCGCAGCTGCCGATTATCAGAACGCCGTGCAGATGGGCGATCAGCTCTACATCCTCTCTGATGGCAAGGTATATGCTTCTGCCGATGCTGCAACCTGGAATCAGGTAGGCGAGGATAGCCAGCTCAAGCAGTTGGTAGGTGCCAGCAGCAAGTATCTCTATGCCTTCACCGCTACAGGCATCGCCGTGTCTAAGGACAAGGGCGCAACCTGGACTGCCCAGAAAATGGATGCAGATCGCTCACTCCTGCCTACCCAGAACCTGAGCATGAATGTTTCTACCATCGCTTCTGTGAAGGATGTAGAGAATGTTCTCCTGCTCGGTACCCGTGATGCAATCTATGGCGATACCATCGCTACGCTCTGGAATCATGTGGCTGATTACTCTGAGAATGCTTCAGAAAGCGCATGGAACTATATAGAATATGATGCTCACCAGAATGGCAAGATGCCAATGATGGATCAGGTGCTCGTTTGCGGTGCTGATTCTGGCTTCGTAGCTCTCGGCAACAACGGCAAATGGTATAAGAGCAAGACCAATGGACTGACATGGGGTGTAGATACACTCGTAACCATGCCAGCCGGATTCTCTGCTACCAACCAGCGCTTCGGCTTCTGCCGCGACAAGGACAACTTCTACTGGGTAGTAAGAAACGGCAGCGTATGGAAGGGCCGCTTCAACAAGGATGCCTGGAAAAAGGACCAGACTATCTTCGAATAAACCGTCGGGAATCATATTCGTTTTGCGTAAGGTATAGACATGAGGAGAAACTTGTGTAAATGCTTGTTGCTGCCGGTCTTGTTCCTCTTGCCGTTGCAGGTGATGAGGGCACAGGACGATAACCAATATCGTCTGGAGATGGGTGCCGGTATGGGACTGGTAGCCTATGAGGGCGACCTGAACGGCAATATTCTTGCCCATCAGCAGCCGATGGCTGCCATCGTGGGAAGATACAACTTCGATCCCTACAAGAATCTGCGGTTCAACCTGGGGCTGGGCAAGCTGAAAGGCTCTAACGACAAGGTGAAGACCGATTATCCCGGCCTGGATAGGAATGCCTACTCCTTCAGCAATACCCTGGTGGATATGAGCCTCGTCTTCGAGTACAACTTCTGGCCCTATGGCACAGGCAGGGACTACAGAGGAGCCAGGAGGCTGGTGCCTTTCATCTTCGGAGGTCTGGGAGCCACCTTTGTGAAGGGAGATCAGAAGAATGTATTTACTGCCAACGTGCCTCTGGGCATCGGGGCGAAATACAAGATAAACGAACGGATGAACATAGGCGTGGATTGGGGCATCCATTTCTCGCTGAACGATGAACTGGATGGGGTGAAAGACCCTTATGGCATCAAGAGCAGCGGACTCTGGAAAAACCAGGACTGCTATTCCATGCTGCAAGTCTCGTTCACCTACAGCTTCAGCGCAAAGTGTAAAACGTGTAATAAAGAAGAATAAGAACTCTTAATTAAAAAATAAGATATGAACAACTTGGATATGAACAGAATACCTGAGCACATCGCTATCATCATGGATGGCAATGGACGCTGGGCAACAGAAAGAGGTAAGGATCGCAGCTACGGCCACCAGGCTGGAGTTGACGCAGTGCGTTGCATTACATCAGAATGTACTCGCCTCGGTGTGAAGTACCTTACTCTCTATACTTTCTCTACTGAAAACTGGAATCGTCCTGCCGACGAGATTTCTGCCCTGATGGGACTGGTGCTGACTTCTCTGGAGGATGAAATCTTCATGAAGAACAATGTGCGGTTCCGTGTCATCGGCGACTTGAAGCGTCTGCCACAGGCTGTGCAGGACAAGTTGCAGGAGACCATGGACCATACCGCCAAGAACGATGCCATGACCATGGTGGTAGCCCTGAGCTACTCTTCGCGCTGGGAAATCATGAATGCGATGAAGAAAACCGTGAAGGAGGCTATGGAGAATGGCGCCAGCTATGAGGAGGTTGAGAAGATGCTTACCGAGGAAAACTTCGAGAAGCACCTGGAGACCAACTTCATGCCAGATCCAGAGCTCCTGATCCGTACAGGTGGCGAGTTGCGTATCAGCAACTACCTGTTGTGGCAGATTGCCTATTCTGAGTTGTATTTCTGCGATACCTATTGGCCAGATTTCAACGAGGAGTGCCTGCACAAGGCTATCGAGAGCTACCAGTCGCGCCAGCGCCGTTTTGGCAAGACCGAGGCTCAGGTAGAAGCAGAGGAAGTGAAGTAAAAGGGGGAAAAAGGACGAAAAATAGATACTATATATATAATAAGGTATAAATGAACAAGCTAAGAAAGATTTTCATCCTGCTATTCGGCATCATGGCGAGTGTGCAGGTTATGGCACAGGACAAGATAGTACATCCAGATATCTCGTATGCCGGAACCCCTCGCACCTTGACCCTTGGAGGTATCAATGTGTCGGGTGTGGAAGGATACGAAGACTATGTGCTCACTGGTATCTCGGGCCTGACAGTGGGAGAAGAGATTGAAGTGCCAGGCGACGCTATTACCAATGCCGTCAAGCGCTATTGGAAACATGGACTTTTCTCTAAAGTCGCTATCGCTGCCGACTCTATCGTGGGTGAAAAACTTTATCTTCACATCTATCTCGCGGTAAGACCTCGTATCTCTGATATCCACTACGTGGGATTGAAGAAAAGCGAGCGTGAGGATATGGAGCAGAAGCTCGGTATGGTCAAGGGTACTCAGGTAACACCTAACATGCTCGACCGTGCCAAGATCCTTGCCAAGAAATACTTCGATGACAAGGGCTTCAAGAATGCTGAAATCCAGATTAACCAGCGCGACGATGTGGCTAACAAGGGTCAGGTAATCCTGGACGTGATCGTAGATAAGAAACAGAAAATCAAGGTTCACCAGATTACCATCGACGGTAACGAGAAACTCTCGGACAGAAAGATTAAGGGTGGACTCTTCTCGAAGGGAGCCTTTGCCAAGACCCACGAGGCTGGCAAGTTTGCTACTTTCTTCAAATCGAAGAAGTTTACTCCTGAGAGATGGAAGGAAGACAAGCAGAAACTCATCGACAAATACTACGAGTATGGTTATCGTGATGCGCAGATCCTGGAAGACAGCGTAAGCAACTTCGACGAGAAGCACGTCAACGTATATGTCAAGGTAGATGAGGGTAAGCGCTACTTTATCCGCAATATCAACTGGGTGGGCAACACCGTATATGCTACCGACTATCTGAATGCCGTGCTCGGCATGAAGAAGGGCGATGTGTATAACCAGAAACTCCTGGGCAAGCGATTGCAGGAAGATGAAGATGCTGTGGGCAACCTCTATTACAACAATGGTTACGTGTTCTCTAACATCAATCCTGCCGAAGTGAACATCGACGGCGATTCCATCGACCTGGAGATGCGCGTGACAGAGGGACCTCAGGCTTACCTGAGCCACGTACGTATCAATGGTAATACCCGTCTCTATGAGAACGTAGTACGCCGTGAGCTCCGTACCAAGCCAGGCGACCTCTTCTCTAAGGATGCCCTGATGCGTTCGGCACGTGAGTTGGCTTCTATGGGTCACTTCGATGCAGAGAAGGTTTCACCAGATGTAAAGCCTAACTACGAGGACGGTACTGTGGATGTAAACTGGAACCTGGAGCAGAAGAGTAACGACCAGATTGAGTTCTCGCTCGGTTGGGGTCAGACAGGTGTCATCGGACGTGTGGGCTTGAAGCTCAACAACTTCTCTATGGCAAACCTCTTCAACAAGAACAAGGAGCATCGTGGTATTATGCCTATCGGTGACGGTGAGGTGCTGAGCATCGGTGCACAGACCAACGGTACCTACTATCAGAGCTACAACGTAAGCTACTCTACCAACTGGTTTGGCGGCAAGCGCCCTATCCAGTTCAGCGTAGGTGCATACTACAGCAAGAGTACAGACGTGTCAAGCAACTATTACAATAATGCTGCCATGTACAACTATCAGAGTTACTTATATGGCTACGGTTCTAGTTACTATAATAACTACGAGAATTATTACGATCCAGACAAGTACATCCAGATGGTGGGTGTGAGCCTCGGTTGGGGTAAGCGCCTCCGTTGGCCGGATGATTACTTCACCTTGTCTGTGCAGTTGGCTTACCAGCGCTACATGATGAAGAACTGGAGCTATATGTTGATGACCAACGGTAATGCGAACAACTTGAACTTGACCATCGCATTGAACCGTACATCAACCGACAACCAGCTCTTCCCACGTCGTGGTTCAGAGTTTGAGGCAAGTGTCAACCTTACTCCACCATGGAGTGCGTTTGACAACAAGGATTACAAGAACCTCGCCAACAACTCCAAGTCTCCAACCTACTCTGCAGAGCAGCAGGAGAAATACCGCTGGATAGAGTATCACAAGTGGAAGTTCAAGGCAAAGACCTATACCGCACTTACAGAGGGTCAGAAGTGCTTCGTATTGATGACCCGTGTAGAACTCGGTTTGCTCGGTGCTTATAACAAGTATAAGAAGAGTCCGTTCGAGACCTATTATGTGGGTGGTGACGGTATGAGTGGATACTCATCCTATTATGGTGAGGAAACAATCGGACTCCGCGGTTATGAGAATGGTTCTGTATCTTACAGTCCTACAACCGGTTACTATGCTTATGCATACGACCGCTTCTCATTGGAGCTCCGCTATCCATTCCTCCTGGGCAATACCACTATCTATGGTTTGACCTTCGTAGAGGCAGGTAACGCCTGGTATGATACCAAGGACTTCAATCCATTCAGCATGAAGCGCAGTGCCGGTGTCGGTGTGCGTATCTTCCTGCCAATGGTGGGTCTGATGGGTATCGACTGGGCTTACGGTTTCGACAAGGTATGGAACGGAAACCAGTATAAGAAGGGTGGAAGCCAGTTCCACTTCATCTTGGGTCAGGAATTCTAAAGACGGATTTTATGAAGAAAATAGTATTGATGCTGATGATGGCTGTAGCAGCCATCTCAGCACATGCACAGAAATATGCATTGGTGGATATGGAGTACATCCTGCGCAATATCCCAGCTTATGAGCGTGCCAACGAACAGTTGAACCAGGTGAGCCGCAAGTGGCAGGCCGAGGTAGAAGCGCTCAATCTGGAAGCAAGCACCATGTACAAGAACTATCAGAACGAGGTAGTATTCCTCTCACAGGAGCAGAAGAAGGCCAAGCAGGACTCCATTATGCAGAAGGAGAAGGAAGCCAGCGACCTGAAGAAGAAATACTTCGGTGCCGAGGGAGAGCTTTACAAGAAGCGCGAGGCGCTGATGGGACCTATCCAGGAGGAGATTTACAATGCCGTGAAGGAGATTTCCAACCTGCGCGGCTACTCGCTTGTTCTCGACAGAGCCAGCAACAATGGCATCATTTTTGGTTCGCCAAAAATAGACATCAGCAACGAGGTACTCCAGAAATTAGGCTATTCTAACAAATAATAAGTGTTATTCCAGGAAATAATCTAGGTTATTTCAAGAAATAATTGTATATTTGCAGCCGATAAGAGAGGATACGGCAGGAAAACACCGCCCTCGGCATAACCAATTAAGAATAATAATTAAAAAAGAATAAACAGAAATGAAAAAGCTTATTTTAATGTTGATGCTTTGCGCACCAATGACAATGATGGCACAGAAGTTCGGTAAGGTAAATACTCAGCAGATCATGCAGTCTTTGCCAGACGTAGCTAAGGCCAACGGCGAGTTGGAAGCTCTCCAGAAGCAGAAGGAGAACGACCTCAAGTCTATGCAGGATGAGTTCCAGCGCAAGGCAGACGAGTACCAGAAGGGCGCAAGCACCATGAATGCTACTGCCAAGCAGCAGAAGGAAACAGAATTGCAGGGTCTTCAGCAGAAGATTCAGCAGGCTTACCAGGATGGTCAGCAGGAGTTGCAGAAGAAGAGCAGTGAGCTCATGCAGCCTATCATCGCTAAGGTACGTACAGCTATCGAGGCTGTAGGTAAGGCTGGTAACTATACATACATCATGGAGGAAGGCACAGCTATCTATACTGGCGCCAACGTGGTAGATGTTACCAAGGAAGTACAGGCTAAGATCAAGTAATCAAACGTAAGTATTTCTATAAAAAGCTAAGGGCAGGCACAAGTGCCTGCCCTTATTTATCGTCTAGTATATTCATATCATATATAAAAGGTATCACGCATTATGAAAAAGAATCTCCTATTTTTGGCGCTCGCTCTTGTTGCCCTCTCGGCTTCTGCACAGCAGAACCAGACTCCGGCGGAACAACCAGCAGCCATCGTTGCACAGCCAGCATTGCGATTTGGCTACTTCAGCTTTGAGCAGGTTTTTCATACCATGCCTGGTTATGCAATAGCCAAGCATAATATGGATGAACTCCGCGCAAAGTATGATGAGGAAACCAAGCGCGTGGAAACTGAGTTTAATACCAAGTATGAGGAATTCCTTGACGGTCAGCGCTCGTATGCCAAGACTATCCTGGAGAAGCGCCAGGCTGAACTGCGTGAATTGATGGAGAAGAACATCGCCTTTAAGGCTGAGGCTGCCAAACTCCTGAATCAGGCAGAGACTGATGCGTATGCTCCTCTCAAGACCCAGATCAACGAGGCTGCCAAGCAGATTGGCAAGGAAAAGGGATTTGCCTTCATCATCAATACCGACAACAACGCCACACCTTATCTGAGTGAAGAGATGGGTGAGGATATTACAGCAGTGCTGGAGGAGAAACTGAAATGATTCTGCCATCTAATCCCGGACCTATCGGAGTCTTTGATTCCGGATATGGTGGCTTGACCATCCTGCATGGCTTGCGCCAGATGTTGCCGCAGTACGACTATATGTATCTGGGCGACAATGCCCGTGCGCCATACGGTTCGCGCTCCTTCGAGGTGGTGTATAAGTTTACCCGCCAGGCTGTGCTGAAGCTTTTTTCCATGGGTTGCCATCTGGTAATCCTGGGTTGCAATACGGCTTCGGCTAAGGCGCTGCGCTCTATCCAGCAGAGAGACATCCCGGAACTGGACCCTGACCGCCGCGTGCTGGGCATCATCCGTCCTACTGCCGAGGTGATAGGTACGCTGACCAAGAGTCGCCACGTGGGCATTCTTGCCACCGAGGGAACCATCAAGAGCGAGAGCTACAAGATGGAGATTGGCAAGCTCTGGCCGGATATCCAGGTAAGTGGAGTGGCTTGTCCGCTCTGGGCTGCTATCGTAGAGGCCAACGAGGCAGATAGTCCTGGTGCTGATTATTTCGTCAAGAAGCGCATCGACCAGTTGATGCGTATGGATGAGGACATCGATACCATCATCCTGGGTTGCACCCATTATCCACTGCTCATGAGCAGCATCGTGAAGAATCTTCCCGACGGCGTGAGAGTGGTGCCACAGGGACAGTATGTGGCCAACAGTCTGCAGGATTATCTGCAGCGACATCCGAATATGGAACAGATGGTGACAAAGGGTGGTAGCTGCAAGTATCTGACTACAGAAAGTGAGGAGAAATTCAAGGAGTCGGCGTTGATATTCCTGCATGAGCAGGTGGACGTTACACACGTGGACCTTGAATAGTTTATAATTAATAGTTTATAGTTAATAGTTATGCAAGAAACAAGACAAAACCGTATATCAAGACTGCTCCAGAAGGAGTTGAGTCTTATCTTCCAGTCACAGACCCGCATGATGCATGGTGTGATGGTAAGTGTTACTAAGGTAAGAGTAAGCCCGGATCTTAGCATCTGCACTGCTTACCTCAGCGTGTTCCCATCTGAAAAGGGTGAGGAGATTCTGAAGAATATCAATGCCAACGAGAAGACTATCCGCTTCGACCTGGGCAGAAAGGTGAGAAATCAGTTGCGCATCATTCCTGAGCTCCGTTTCTTCCTGGACGACAGCCTGGATTATCTGGAGCGCATTGATGAACTCTTGAAGAAGTAAAAAAGTAAAAAGACAAATGAATTTTCCATTCTTTATTGCTCGCAGGTATCTCTTTTCCAAGAAGAGTACACACGTTATCAATGTGATCAGCTCCATCTCTGTGATTGGTGTGGCTGTGGCAACGATGGCACTCGTCATCGTGCTGAGCGTATTTAATGGTTTCCACGACCTGGTGGCTACGCTCTTTACGAGCTTCGACCCGCAGTTGAAGGTGGTGCCGATGGAGGGAAAGACGGCGCCTGCCGACGACCCGATATTGACGCAGATACGTATGCTGCCACAGGTAGATGTGGCTACTGAAACCGTGGAAGACCAGGCGCTGGCAATCTATGACGACCGTCAGGCTATGGTGAGGATCAAGGGCGTGGACGACAACTTCTCTGAGTTATCGCATATCAACGACATCCTTTATGGTGATGGCAGTTTCTCGCTCCATGCTGCCAATCTGCAGTATGGAACCGTGGGTATCCGTCTGGCACAGACCTTGGGTATCGGGGCAAAATGGGATGGTTTTATGAAGATTTATGCTCCGCAGAAGGAGGGACAGTTGGATATGATGAATCCGGATGCCGGCTTCGTGGTTGATTCGCTGAATTCTCCGGGTGTGCTCTTCGCCGTCAAGCAGTCGAAATACGACAAGAATTATATCATCACCTCCATTGCCTTTGCGCGCAACCTCTTCGGTCAGCAGGGTATGCTCTCTGATCTGGAGATCCGCCTGAAGGAGGGTAGTGATCTGCAGGCAGTAAAGGCTGAGATGCAGAAGATTGCCGGCACCAAATATAAGGTGCTGGATAGATTTGAGCAGCAGGAAGATACTTTCAAGATCATGTCGATAGAGAAGCTGATGGCTTACATCTTCCTGACCTTTATCCTCGTAGTGGCATGTTTCAACATCATCGGTTCGCTCTCGATGCTCATCATCGACAAGAAGAACGATGTGGTGACGTTGCGGAATCTGGGTGCCAATGACAAGCAGATTACGCGTGTCTTCCTCTTCGAGGGAAGAATGATTGCTGTGATTGGTGCTGTGATTGGTATCGGATTGGGTCTGTTGCTCTGCTGGCTGCAGCAGCAGTATGGCTTCGTAAGACTGGGCGACTCCGAGGGTTCCTTCATCGTAAATGCCTATCCGGTAAGCGTTCACTATTCTGATGTAGCCATCATCTTTGTAACGGTTATCGCCGTAGGCTGGCTTGCCGTATGGTATCCGGTGAGAGCATTGAGTAAAAGGCTTTTGAGTTAGTACTGAACTTTCTTTTATTAAGGAGTTAAGAGGGTGTGTCATAAGCCACATCCCATACGCCCTGAAAGGGCAGAAGCTCTTAGCCCAGGGCATCGCCCTGGGTTTTAGAATAAATACAACAAAGTCGCCCTGAAAGGGCAAAAGCTTTCAAATTCAAAGCTTTTGCCCTTTCAGGGCGACCTTGTTTTTTGCCAACATTACCCAGGGCGATGCCCTGGGCTAGGAGCTTTTGGGCTTTCAGCCCGTCCTCGTCTGCCATTATTTAGACTTGTGACACACCCTCTTATTTATTTCTTTCTGATGAGTGTCAAGCCATCGCGCAGCGGCAGGATGACTACTTCTACCCTAGGGTCGTTGGCAATCAGGTCATTGAATGCTCGGATGCCCTTGGTCTGATGGTCACGGTCGTAGGCTGGGTCGATGACGTGCCCGTCCCACAGTGTATTGTCTGCCAGAATATATCCGCCAGGATTCAGAATCTTCATCACCATCTCGTATGTCTCGATATAGGTGCGCTTGTCGCCATCCACGAAAGCCAGGTCAAACATCACCCCCAGTTTGGGTGCTTCTTCGTTGGCATCGCCAATACGGAAATCAATCTTGTCGGCAACATCCGAACCCTCAATCCAGGGACGGGTGAAATCTTCCATCTCGTCATTGATTTCGAAAGTATAGAGCTTGCCTCCTTCCTGCAATCCCTGAGCCAGACAGATGGCGCTGTAGCCACTGAAGGTTCCCACCTCAAGAATATTCTTGGGGCGAATCATCTGAACCAGCATCTTGAGTAATCTGCCCTGGATGTGACCACTCGCCATACGTCCGTGAATGGTATGGATATTGGTGGCACGGTAGAGGCGATAGAGGTAATCTCCCTCTGGCTCAATATGTTGGCAGATGTATTTGTCTATCAATTCTGTTTCGGTCATCTTACTCCCCGTTTTCCTTTTGTGATAAGATACCTGCGATGGCAAGGTCGTAGGAAGCCAGACCGAATCCACAGATGACTCCCAGGCAGGCGCAGGAGATGTAAGAGTGATGGCGGAACTCCTCGCGCTTGTGCACATTGGAGATATGTACCTCTACGCAAGGGCATTTCATGCTGCGGATGCAATCCTGCAAGGCAATGCTGGTGTGGGTGTAGGCACCCGCATTGAGCACTACGCCATCGTAGGTGAAGCCTACTTCCTGCAACTTGTTGATAAGCTCGCCCTCGATGTTGCTCTGATAGTATTCTATCTCTACATCAGGGTATTTAGCCTTCAACTTAGGCAGATAGCTCTCGAAAGAATTGCTGCCATAAATGCCTGGCTCGCGAACGCCCAGGAGGTTCAAATTAGGACCATTGATAATCTGTATCTTCATAATCACATGATTTTTTAAGTCTGTATCATTAATTTTTTGTATCTTTGCAGATGCATAGGTTATCTATCTCATAGCTAACCCTGATGCAAAGGTAATAATAAAATTGGAAACTGACAAGAAATTAGATAAGAAAATGGCAAATGACATCATCAGGAATTATATGAGGTACCTCAAGCTGGAGCGAAACTATACGTATAATACGCTTGAGGCATATCGCCACGATCTGGAATATCTCATAGAATATGCCCGCCAGAACGATGTGGCACTGGTGGATATGAAGCTGGAAAATCTGGAGAACTTCTCGGCAAGTCTTCACGACAAAGGCATCGTTGCCCGCTCGCAGGCTCGCATCCTCTGTGGTGTGCGTTCCTTCTACCGTTATCTGGTGACCGACGGCTATATCAAGGATGATCCTACCGAACTGTTGCCTTCGCCGCAGATAGGCGAACATTTGCCGGAATATCTCTCTGTAGAGGAGGTGGATATGCTGGAGGATGCCATCGATCTCTCGAAATGGGAAGGGCAGCGCAACAAGGCTATCATCGAAACCCTTTTCTCCTGCGGACTGCGTGTTACGGAACTGGTGAATCTCAAGATCAGTCAGATCTTTGAGGAGGATAAGTTTATCCGAGTTCTGGGAAAGGGACGGAAGGAGAGGCTGGTGCCTATCTCTGACAGGGCATTGAAGGAAATCCATCTGTGGTATCTCGACCGCAATCTCATGAAGATCAAGCCCGGAGAGGAAGATTATGTCTTTCTGAACCGCAGAGGTGCCCATCTTACCCGTGTGATGGTTCTCATCATGATCAAGAATGCGGCACAGGATGCGGGTATCAAGAAAACCATTTCGCCCCATACGCTGAGACACAGTTTTGCCACCGCTCTGCTCAAGGGTGGAGCCGACCTGAGAGTGATTCAGGCACTGCTGGGACACGAGGACATCGGAACTACGGAAATCTATACGCATATCGAAACTTCCGACCTCAGGGATGCCATCTTATACCATCATCCACGCAATATCAAGCATAGGGAAGAATAAATGGTTATGATTCAGCTACAAAAGGAGGATTATTCGGCTGTATTTGCTCTATTTTTCGGCTGAATATGGCAGAATCTGAAAAAAAATGCGTAACTTTGCAGCCGCAAAATAAAGAATATCAATTAATAACAGAAAATAAAGGAAAAATATGGCATATTTGTTTTCATCAGAATCAGTTTCTGAAGGACATCCAGATAAGGTGGCCGACCAGATTTCAGATGCTTTGCTCGATCAGTTCCTGGCATACGATGACCATGCTCACTGCGCTATCGAGAGCTTCTGTACTACTGGTCAGGTAGTAATCATGGGCGAGGTTCGCTCTAATGTATATGTTGACTTGCAGACTATCGCCCGCAAGACCATCAAGAAGATAGGTTATACCAAGAGCGAGTATCAGTTTGACGGTGACTCTTGTGGCGTGCTCACTGCCATCCACGAGCAGAGTGATGACATCAACCGCGGTGTAAGCCGTGAGGAGGATGAGAATCAGGGTGCTGGCGACCAGGGTATGATGTTCGGTTACGCTACAAACGAAACCGCTAACTACATGCCTGTATCACTCGACCTGGCACAGCTCATCATGCGTGTGCTTGCTGATATCCGCAAGGAGGGTAAGGTGATGACTTATCTCCGTCCAGACTCTAAGAGCCAGGTTACCATCGAGTACTCAGACGATAATATTCCACAGCGCATCGATACCATCGTGGTTTCTACCCAGCACGATGACTTCATCAAGAAGTCAAATGGCGAGGACGATGATGATGCCATGTTGGCAAAGATTCGTGAGGATGTGATCAATATCCTGATTCCAAGAGTAAAGACTCACTTGAGCGACAAGGTATTGGCTCTCTTCAACGACGACATCAAGTACTTCGTAAACCCTACCGGTAAATTCGTGATTGGTGGTCCTCATGGAGATACAGGTCTTACCGGCCGTAAGATCATTGTAGATACATACGGTGGCAAGGGTGCTCACGGTGGTGGTGCCTTCTCTGGCAAGGATTCTAGTAAGGTGGACCGTTCTGCAGCTTATGCAACCCGTTACATCGCCAAGAACATGGTAGCTGCCGGCGTGGCAGACGAGATGTTGGTTCAGGTAAGTTACGCTATCGGCGTGGCAGAGCCTGTAAGCATCTACGTAAATACCTATGGCAGAAGCCATGTGAATATGGCCGACAGCGAGATTGCCAAGAAGATTGCCGAGATGTTTGATCTCCGTCCAAAGGCTATCGAGCGCCAGTTGAAGTTGCGCCAGCCAATGTTCTTTGAAACTGCCGCATACGGACACATGGGACGTAAGAACGAGGTAGTGGAGAAGACCTTCACCAGCCGTTATCACGAAGCAAAGACCATGAAGGTAGAGCTCTTCACATGGGAGAAGCTCGACAAGGTAGATGAAATCAAGAAGGCTTTCGGTCTTTAAGGAACGAATAACAATAAGAGAGCGGTTTCTTAGGAAATCGATAGAAAAGAATGGTGCAGCAAGCAGATTCGATACATACAGGTCTGGAGATTGAAGCTGAATTACAGCAGCAATCTGTCCAGCAAAAACATAGCAGCCAACTCACACCTAAACTGGTGCTGAGTTGGCTGCCTAAGAATGCGACCCCTGCCCAACAGGATTCCATGATCAGGGCGCACATCAAACCCTGTGAGATTACTCACTGGAGCAGGATGCCCGATACCCTGCATCTGCCCGGACATAAGGCAGGCAAGAGTTTCAGAGAAGTGAGCTTGCCACAATACTATCGTGAGTCGTTCTTCTCGAAAGACTCGCTCTTCCATCCTGAGCTAAGAGGTGGAAGACTGGGTGTGGCGGGTGATCCGGTGCCTTATACGGTGGCGGGCGACAACTTCATCACCTCGTTGCTGCTTTTGTGCTTTGTGTTGGCATGTATTGCATTCTCCAAGTCGAAGCATTTCGTTTTCCGCCAGGCAAAGGCCTTCTTCCGCGTTCAGCGAGAGGGTACTACTGTGATTACGGAGACGAGTTCGGAGGTTCGCTTCCAGTTCTTCTTTGTATTGCAGACCTGCCTGCTGGTGGCACTCGGATACTTCTTCTACTCGAAGGCATCCATCAGCGATACGTTTACCATCGAGCAGAATTGGGTAATCTGTATCTATGCCGGATATGTGATGAGCTATTGCCTGATCAAGGCTTTGCTCTATACCATAGTGGGTCTGGTATTCTTCGACAAGAAAAAAAATGAACAATGGCTCAAGGCGTATCTCTTCCTGTTATCCTGTGAGGGAGTACTGCTGTTCCCGGTAGTTATGCTCCTGTCTTACTTCGACTTATCGCTCCAGGTAGCAGTGATATATACCATTATAGTACTCGTATTGGTGAAAATACTGTCATTTTATAAGAGTTATCTTATCTTTTTTAAAAGAAATGGCTTGTTTTTGCAGATAATTTTGTACTTTTGTGCCCTTGAAGTAGTACCTCTGTCTGCCCTCTGGGGTGGACTCGTATTAATCAGTCATTATTTGAAAATAAACTTTTAAGACAAGATGATTAAAAAAATTTTAGTTTCTCAGCCAAAACCGGCAAGTGAGAAATCTCCTTACTATGATATCGAGAAGGAGTACGGCGTAGAATGTGTGTTCCGCCCATTCTTTAAGGTTGAGGGACTTACAGCGAAAGAATTCCGTCAGCAGAAGATTAATCTGTTAGACTATACTGCAGTCGTTTTTACATCTCGCCATGCAGTGGACAATTACTTCAAATTAGCCAAGGAGATGCGTATTACCATTCCTGAGGATATGAAGTATTTCTGTGTTATTGAGACCATCGCACTCTATATCCAGAAGTATGTACAGTATCGTAAGCGCAAGGTCTTCTTCGGTGATACTGGTAAGATCGACGGATTGATGGCACAGATGAGCCGTCATAAAGGAGAGAAATATCTCGTTCCACTGAGTAGTGTGCACAATGATGATGTGAAGAACCTTCTCGACGAGAAGAAGCTGAATCATACTGAGTGCGTGATGTATCGCACGGTAAGCAATGACTTCACAGAGGAAGAAATCAAGTCGTTCGACTATGATATGATGATTTTCTTCAGTCCTACAGGAGTTAAAGCCCTGAAGAAGAACTTCCCTAAGTTTGAGCAGGGCAAGATTGCTCTCGGTGCTTTCGGTCCGGCAACCATGAAGACTGTAACTGACGAAGGTCTTCGCATCGACTTGGAGGCTCCTACCAAGGAGTTCCCATCCATGACTGGAGCGCTGAAGGATTATCTGAAGCGAAACAATAAATAAGAAACTATATGATGTTGACAGAAACAGATAACACTTTCGGAAAGAGAGAGCACCTATGCAAGCAGACGCTCATAGACCAGCTCTTTAGCGGTAAAGCCCATGCTATGACGGCTTGGCCCTTGAAGATGGTGTATCTTGTTGTTGACAAGACTGATGAGCAGAGTGCTTCTGTAGAACTGATGGTAAGCGTGTCGAAAAGGTTCTTCAAGAGAGCCGTGAAGCGCAATCGGGTGAAAAGACAGATCCGTGAGGCTTACCGCACCCAGAAGCATGAGCTGATGGAGCGTATGGCACAGATGCCCGACAAGCAACTGCTGCTTGCCGTCATCTGGCAGGATGGCAAACTGCACGATTCGGCTGAGCTGAATGCCAAGATGAACAAGAACCTGCAACGATTGGTAGAGAAACTATGAAGTATCTGCATATCGTCTGGCATGGAATCGTAAAAGTACTGACCTGGCTGTTGGTACTTCCTATCCTGTTCTATCAGAAGTGCATCACTCCCTATACACCGCCATCATGCCGCTTTCAGCCAACCTGCTCTGAATATGCCAGGCAAGCCATACGGAAGCATGGGCCTTTCAAGGGGCTGGCTTTGGCAATATGGCGTATCTTGAGATGCAACCCTTGGGGTGGTTCGGGCTATGATCCCGTGCCGTAAGTTTCCGGCTGTTTCGCTGGGCCCCTTATACATATTATATAATATATAAAGAAATCACATTCGATGGCAAAAAATTTTGTTGAAGAATTGAAATGGCGTGGTATGCTGGCACAGATTATGCCAGGTACTGAGGAATACCTTAACACCCACATGGTGTCTGCCTATCTCGGAACAGACCCTACTGCAGACTCTCTGCACATCGGTCACCTTTGCGGTATCATGATGTTGCGTCACTTGCAGCGTTGTGGTCATAAGCCTTATCTCCTCGTGGGAGGTGCTACAGGTATGATTGGCGACCCTTCTGGCAAGAGCCAGGAGCGTAATCTGCTCGACTCTGAGACTCTCTATCATAACCAGGAAGCTATCAAGAAGCAGGTATCTAAGTTCCTCGACTTCGATGGCAATGAGCCTAACAAGGCTGAGTTGGTTAACAACTACGACTGGATGAAGGACTTCACCTTCCTCGACTTTGCGCGCGTGGTAGGTAAGCACATCACAGTTAACTATATGATGGCGAAGGATAGCGTGCAGAAGCGCTTGAACGGTGAGGCTCGTGACGGTTTGTCTTTCACAGAGTTCACCTATCAGTTGCTCCAGGGCTACGACTTCCTCTATCAGTATGAGAAGTATGGTGTCCGCCTCCAGTTGGGTGGTAATGACCAGTGGGGTAACATGACTACCGGTACTGAGTTGATTCACCGTACATTGGGTAACGACGCAGAGTGCTTCTGCCTCACTTGTCCTTTGATTACTAAGGCAGACGGCAAGAAGTTCGGTAAGACAGAGAGCGGTAACATCTGGTTGGATCGCAACCGCACAACTCCTTATGCTTTCTACCAGTTCTGGTTGAACGTAAGCGATGATGATGCTGAGAAGTATATCAAGATCTTCACCGACCTTGACAAGGAGACTATCGATGCCCTCGTAGAGGAGCACAAACAGGATCCTGGTCGCCGTGTACTCCAGAAGCGTCTGGCTGAGGAGGTTACCGTAATGGTTCACTCACAGGAGGACTTGGATATGGCTATCGCAGCCAGCAACATCCTCTTCGGTAAGGCAACCAAGGAGAATTTGGCACAGCTCGATGAGGCTACATTGAACGATGTATTCGCCAATGTTCCTCACTACGACCTCGACAAGAACCTGCTCGGTGGTACAGCCGTAGATCTCTTCAATCAGGAGGGTATGCAGATCTTCCCAAGTAAGAGCGAGATGCGCAAGCTCGTTAAGGGTGGTGGCGTTTCTCTCAACAAGGAGAAACTCGCTGCTTTCGACCAGGTTGTAACTGCTGATGACCTGATTGACGGCAAGTATCTTTTGGTTCAGAAAGGTAAGAAGAACTACTTCTTGATTACCGTTAAGTAATCGTTAAAAGTATTGAAAATATTTGGTAGTGGAGAAAAAATCCACTACCTTTGCATCCGATTTGCTTGTCCTATGGTGTAATGGTAGCACTACAGTTTTTGGTTCTGTCAGTGGTGGTTCGAATCCGCCTGGGACAACAGATTATGAAATAACCCTTCAGGTCTTTGCGGATTTGGAGGGTTATTTTGTTTTAATAAAGTTCGGATTTATGAAGGAGATTGATTCGGTTTTTCTGCAATATTATCGTCCGCTATGTCTTTATGCCACTCATTATCTACATAATATAGATGAGGCTGAAGATGTAGTGCAGGATTGTTTTGTGAAATTGATCAGCAGAAGTATAATGCCTGATAATATCAAGGCTTTCTTATATACTTCTGTGCGCAATGCCTGCATCGACCGGTTGCGCCGCCAGTCTCCGATAGATACCGAGATTACTCCTACCGATTTATGTGGCGTGATTTCTGATGACCAGGCGCAGGAAAGTTCTTTTCGGGAGGCGGAACTATGGACGGCAATAGACCTATTGCCCGAACGATGCAGGGAAATCTTCCTGATGAGCAAGCGTGACGGCATGACTTATCGGGAGATAGCCGAAGAACTGAACCTGTCGGAAAAGACCGTGGAACATCAGATTTCCAAGGCTTTAAAGACCTTACGAGGCAAGAAAGAAGATTTTCTTGCAGATTTTTTCTATATTTTACCTTTCAGCCATGGGGGTATTCTGTAATTCTTGCGTTATAGCAGTAAAATAATGAATAAAAGTACAGTTATGAAAGGTAAAGAGATTATTTTTGCGCTCTCAATTCTAGCCTTGCCAACTCCAACGTTGGCAGGCACGCCGAAGATGATGGTGGAGGCTCAGACTTCTACCACCATCCGTCAGCAGATGGATTGGCTGCACCGCACCAGGAAAATCAACTTCGTCTATGATTCATCGCTTGATGGGGAATTGAATATCAAGTATCATGGACCAGATATCCAGCATCTTTCGGTGAAGAAGGCACTGAAGGCGCTTTTCGGGAAAACTCATATTCTATATAATATCAATGCGAACTATGTGATATTGAAGCGAAAACCCGTACAACAAATATCAACATCTTACACGAATATAGATCACAAAGTTCAGCAGGTTCAGCGTCGCCACACTCTCAGCGGATACGTCCGTGACGAGAGTGGCGAATCGCTGATCAATGCCACCATCTATGATCTGACGGATGGCATCGGTACTACAACTAATGAGTATGGTTTCTTCTCACTTACCCTGCCCGAAGGTGAGCACCAGCTTCGCTTTTCGTATGTGGGCTATGCCGACAAGGTGGAAAAACTGAATCTTTCGAAAGATATGCATCATAATATGGCGCTTAGGGTAGATGGTAAACTGCCTGAGGTGGTGGTAGATGGCGACTTGAACTCTCCGCTTCTTACCACGCAAACCGGCAAGCGCTCCTTTTCGAACAAGGATATCAAGACAGAGTTTGCCCTGATGTCTTCGCCGGATGTGGTGAAGACCCTGCAGCGCGTGAGTGGAGTGGCAGAAGGACAGGAGTTGGCAAGCGGACTCTATGTGCATGGTGGCAATGGCGACGAGAATCTTTATCTGATAGATGGTACTCCGCTTTATGATACGAATCATGCGCTGGGTCTTTTCTCCAGTTTCAATGCCGACGTGGTGAAGAACGTGGATTTCTACAAGAGTGGCTTTCCTGCACGATATGGTGGAAGACTGTCGTCGGTGGTGGATGTGCGTACTGCCGATGGAAACATGAATCAGTTTCATGGGGCTTATCGTATTGGTCTGCTTGATGCCAGTGTACAGTTTGAGGGACCTATCCAGAAAGGCAAGACCTCTTATAATATAGGTATGCGCCGTTCCTGGATGGATCTGCTGTCCCGTCCTTTGACCAAGGCTTTCTCTGATCCAGACGATAAACTCTCGATAGGTTATTACTTTATGGATTTGAATGCCAAGGTAACCCATCGTTTCAACGACCGTTCGAAGATAGACTTGAGCATCTATCACGGAAAAGACAGTTGGGATGTGAAGGATGATTATGATGAAAGTAAGACGGATGGGTATCAACCCAACCAAAGCTATGACAAGGACTTGACGAAGTCGCAGCTGGATTGGGGAAACTTTAATGTAGCACTCAACTGGAACTACCTGTTCTCTCCGAAGCTCTTCTCAAACATTACTGCGGTGTATTCCCATAATCGTTCCAAGTTGTATTCCTTGGATGATGATCGCTACATCAATCCTTCGGGAGAGAATGCCACTTCTGTCACTCACTTTGAGCATGGTTATACCTCAACGATTGATGATGCGGGATATCGTCTGGCATTCGATTACCGTCCGAACCCTCGTCATCATTTCCGTTTTGGAAGCGACTATACGATGCATCTCTTTCGCCCCCAGACAGCTATGCAATTGGATTATGCTGGATATGAGGGAAATGCATCAGCCCAAGTTGATACCATCCGAGTGAACAGTAGTAATCGTCATGTGGCGCATGAGTGGACGGCATACGCAGAGGATGAAATCAATATCAACCGCAACTGGAGTATGAATGTTGGCTTCAATATGGGTCTTTTTCATATCAGTAATAAGAACTTCTTGAATATCGACCCACGTTTTGCCCTGAAATATCAATTGAGCAATGAGGTGTCGCTGAAGGCTTCCTTTACTCAGATGACCCAGTATGTGCATAAGGTCTCTAACAGCTACTTGTCTTTGCCTACGGATTATTGGGTACCGACTACCCGAAATCTGAAGCCAATGCGTTCTTATCAGTTTGCGGCAGGAATCTATGCCCAGCCCAACCGCCATTGGCTTCTGTCGCTCGAAGGGTATTACAAGTTGTCCAAGCATCTGCTGCAATACAGCAGTTGGGTAGGCATAGAGCCGCCTGCCGAGCATTGGGATTCGCAGGTGATGGATGGCAAGGGACTCTTCTATGGCGTTGAGGCTGATGCCACTTATCGCACCAATCATCTGACTTTGAATGGTTCTTATACGCTCTCTTGGAACAAGCGAAAGTATGATGACTTCTATCAGGACTGGTATTACGACAAGTATGACAACCGCCATAAGTTGAATCTCTCCTTGCGATATGCGTTTAACAAGAAGGTGAGTTGCTTTGCGGTCTGGAACTATCACACGGGCAATCATGCCACGGTGCCAACCCAGTTGGCGGCATTGCCAAGCTTTCCAGATCAAGATGGCAAGTATTACGAGAATTGGTGGAATTCCGCCTCTTATGTCTATGCCATCCCCAATAATTTGACGCTTCCAGCTTATCATCGCTTGGACTTGGGATTCGATTTCCATCATGTCACCAAGCATGGACATGAGCGCATTTGGAATTTGAGCATCTATAATGCTTATTGTCATCTCAACTCGATGTACGTCAAGGTGGGCTATAATGGGGTTACGCAGCAGTTTGAGGCGAAAAACAAGGGATTTATTCCAATAATACCTTCATTTAGCTATACTATCAAGTTTTAAAACAAAAGAAATTTCATAGGATATGAATACGAATCATAGAAGAATTAAAATCAATGTAAGTTGGAGATGGGGACTGTTCTTCTTTTTGATGAGCGTGGTCTTTTCTTCTTGCATAGATGATTTTGATGTGAAGAAGCTGCAAGATACTCCCCGATTGGTACTTTATTGTTTTCCTACGGAGGGAGATACCACACTTATCGTTGTAACGAAAAGCTTGCCCGTTTCTTCTTTCAAAGGAGATATAGATACCCAATCACGTTTAACCGTGGATGCAAGTGTCGTATATAAGGTAAATGGAATGCCACAGGAGGTGAAACGTATCGAAAACATAAAGGAAGCGCAGTCCTTTTCTCAAGTTTCCTATAGCTGGTGTCTTTCTACCCTAATAGGACAGTATTATGCCGTAGGAAAGCAGAAGGCTGGAGATAAGATTGAGGTCCAGGTGTCGGCAGATGGTCTCTCCGAGGTTTCTGCTTCGACTTCCATTCCCGAGAAGGTTGATGTAAATATAGGTGACATCCACTTGAAAGAGAAATCGTCGGATCATGATGTTTATTTCTCGGTAGATAAGTTGGAAGCGACTTTTAGTGACCCTGCTTCAACCACGGATTATTATTCTGTGAAGGTAACTCTCAAGCAGAAATATGGAAACTTGAAAGGTGTTCCCAAAGAAGGCAATAGATGGCAACATGATGTTTATGCTAATAATTACCAAGATTATCTTAATTATTTGGGTAGGGAGGATGAATATGAATGGTGTTTTGATAGTTTGGCATCAAATATCGTTTGGCCTGAGATGGTGACCACCAGTGAGCCATTGATTAACAAGAAGTCAGAGTTGGATAATGATTTCGGCTTTGACGAATACGAATACTTTGATGATGTTTATATATTCAATGACCGGACGATAAATGGCCAGACCTATACGATGCATTTGGAAGTGGAGAGTAATGATTCTTATTGGTACATGAATGATGGATGGGACCGTTTGTTTGGCTTTACTTATAACGTACAACTTTGCAAGGTTACTCCAGAGTACTATCGCTTCTTGAAGAGCATTAACGATGCGCAGAGCAATAGTTGGGCGGACGCTGGATTGATGCAGGTGACACCTACTTACTCGAACGTAAAAGGTGGTTTCGGTGTAGTGGCAGGATTTAATGTCAGTGAAGCTTCGAAGTATATCGCCCCATTGCCATCGGCATCATCGGATAATCAAGGCGGAATATATACCAAATAAACGTAGAAAGGGATTCTATGATGAAGATCAATAAGAATGAACAGGAATTTGTGCTGAAGTATTTTCAGCCGGGCAAGCTGGATACCAGGAAGGCCTTGCAGAAAGTGAAGGCTCGGGTTGGCATTGCTGATGAAGAGGTTTCGCATGCAGCAACTGTATCTTTGCGAATGCGTCGCATCCGCTGGATAACTGTGGCTGCATCTATTCTGGTGCTTTTCACCATAGGAGTCTATACTCTTTTGCAGCCTAAGACGGTGACGCTTTCTGCTGAATCGGAAGTAATGGCGTATCATCTGCCTGATGGAACGAAGGTATCGTTGATGCCTCATTCTTCTCTTTCCTATCAGGAAGATGATTGCAGAAAGGTGGAGATGAGGGGCTGCATCTATTATCAGGTGAAGCATGATGAACAGCATCCTTTCGATGTGATGGGAGAGCATGGACATGTAAGGGTGCTCGGTACCCAGTTTATGGTGGATGAAAGAACGGATGCTCCCGAAGTGATGGTAACCGGCGGAAAGGTGCTTTTCACGGCTCGTAACTCTGAAGAGGGTGTCTTCCTGACCAAGGGCAAGCGAGCCCGTTTGCAGAAAGGGGCTGCCCAGCCTGAGTTGTTGGCTGATTACGACATCAACGATGTGGCATGGGCTACGCATCGTTTGCATTTCAACAATACACCGCTACCAGAAGTATTGGAGAAATTGACAGAACTGTCAGGTGTCAAATATACGGCTTCTGATGAAAGTAAGCGTCTGACGGGTGATTTTGAAACAGATTCCATCCCGCAGGTCATCCAAGTAATAGAAGAAACATTGGGTGTTCAGATAAGATAAGTGTGTGAATAAAACATCGTAAATAGGGACAAACTTAGGAAAAGCAGTCAATAAAATGAGAAAATAAGTAAAAAGCGTGCATCTTTCGTATTGATTAAGAGCTAGATTCAAAAATATTTTGTATCTTTGCCAACGTAACAAATCAAACAACAGAAAATATAGAAGTATGGACTTTAACAAACTATTCTCATTGGAGGGTAAGGTTGCCCTCGTAACTGGTGCCGCATACGGTATCGGTTTCGCTATTGCTGAGGCTTATGCCAAGGCAGGTGCAAAAATTGCTTTCAACTGCCGCAGCCAGCATCACATGGATCAGGCGCTTGCTGATTATAAGGCTAAGGGTATTGATGCCAAGGGTTATATCTGTGATGTAACTGATGAGGAACAGGTGAAGAATATGGTTGCTGACATCGAGAAGGAACTCGGTGTTATTGACATCCTGGTAAATAATGCAGGTATCATCAAGCGTATTCCTATGACGGAGATGTCTGTAGATGACTTCAAGCAGGTAATCGACATCGACCTTACTGCACCATTCATCGTATCTAAGGCTGTTATCCCAGGTATGATCAAGAAGGGGCATGGTAAGATTATCAACATCTGCTCTATGATGAGTGAGTTGGGTCGTGAAACCGTTTCTGCATACGCTGCTGCCAAGGGTGGCTTGAAGATGTTGACACGTAACATCTGCTCTGAGTATGGTGAGTACAACATCCAGTGTAACGGTTTGGGCCCTGGTTATATCGCAACTCCACAGACCGCACCTCTTCGTGAGCGTCAGGCAGACGGTAGCCGTCATCCATTCGACAGTTTCATCTGTGCAAAGACTCCAGCAGGCCGCTGGTTGGATCCAGAGGAGTTGGAAGGACCAGCTGTGTTCCTGGCTTCAGAAGCATCTAACGCAGTAAATGGCCACATTCTCTATGTAGATGGTGGTATCCTGGCTTACATTGGCAAGCAGCCAAAATAATATCATACAATAAAAGGGCATTCCGAGAGGAATGCCCTTTTACGTCGAAAATAATCTTAACAATTATTTGTTGAGTGCATCAGCGAGCTCAGCACCAGCCTTAAACTTAGCCACCTTCTTAGCTGCAATCTGGATCTTCTCCTTGGTTGCTGGGTTGATACCCTCGCGAGCAGGACGCTCGTTTACGCTGAAGGTACCGAAGCCTACCAACTGGATTTTGTCACCTGCGATGAGAGCCTCCTTCAACGCATTAGTAGTTGCGTCAAGAGCTGCCTTAGCCTGTGCCTTTGTGATCTCTGCACCTGCTGCAATCTTGTCGATCAATTCTGTCTTGTTCATAATTATACGTTATTAAATGATTAGTAATTTCTATCAATTATCGATTTTGCTTACAAATATAGTCTTTTCCTTTGAAAGTTCAAATAAAAAAAGCAGAAAAGTGATGAAAATAGTGAAATTTTATTGTAATCTACTCGTTTTTTGGTGATTTCACGGATATTTTTAGTAATTTTGCCACCAAATTTCAAATTTTAATAAGATCATTAATAGTTAAGGCAAAAATTGTTATGCGCAATATTCCAATAGTTACAAAGAATCTGCTGATAGTGAATGTGGTGGCCTTTCTGGCCTGCCTGGTCATGGGAAAGAACGGAACCGATGGGTATGTCCTCAATGATATCTTGGGACTTCATTTCTTCCTGGCTTCCGATTTCCATTTTTATCAGCTGTTTACGTATATGTTCATGCATGGTGGTTTCGAGCATATTCTCTTCAATATGTTCGCCCTTTGGATGTTCGGATGTGTCGTAGAGAGAGTTTGGGGACCGAAGAAGTTCCTTTTTTATTACATAGCCTGTGGCGTAGGTGCCGGCCTCTTTCAGGAAGCTGCTCAGTATGTTACCTATATCGTCAAGGATATGTCTGCCTATGAGTTTGTAGTAAGTGGTGAGGGCGCCCGTATGGCTATGGGCGATTATCTCAACATGTGGACCACGGTAGGTGCATCGGGTGCCATCTATGCCATCCTGCTTGCATTCGGAATGATTTATCCTAATGAGCGAATATTCATCTTCCCGTTGCCTGTACCTATCAAGGCGAAGTATTTCGTGATTGGCTATGCTGCCATCGAGCTCTTCTCTGCCTTGGCAACCCGTGGCGATGGTGTGGCACATATTGCCCATCTGGGAGGTATGGTATTCGGTTTCTTCATGATCCGTTACTGGCGTAAGCAGATGGATGGAGGTTATCATAACTCTTCTGCTGCCGATTCTTTCGATAAGTTACGTAATATGTTTGGGGGTAGAAACAAGCAGACCAAGCAACGTTTCGATTATACCCGCAATGAGAACTATACCCGCAACGATAATTATAGCTGTAATGATACCTATACCACAGATTTCCAGCGTACAGATGAAGCCGAAGAGCGCAAGAAGGCTGCACAGAAGGAGATTGACCGTATCTTGGATAAGATACGCAAGAGTGGTTATGACAGTCTGACCCGAGAAGAGAAACAGACTCTTTTTGACCAGAGTAACAGATAGCGTCATGTTGAATGGATTAAGGGATTTTACGGTCAAGATGGTGGCAGGAGCCAATGTGGCTACTGTTGCCTTTATGTTATTGGTGGGATATTCTGATCTGCTGAATCCGGAACGTTTTCCCGCATTCTGCAATGCAGGACTGCTCTTTCCGGTCTTTCTTTCCCTCAATCTTGGCTTTCTGATATTCTGGGTCGTCTTCCGTGCCAGGTATGTTCTCATTCCATTGTTGGGCTTTCTGGTCAGCTTCGTACCTGTCCGGCAGTATATGCCGGTCAATATGAAGGGAGATGCTCCGAAGGGAAGCATCAAGGTTCTGTCGTACAATACCTTGGGATTCGGAAATCAAACGGAAGATGAGGCAGGAGTGAATATCTGCCTGTCTTATCTGTTGGAACAGAATGCTGATATTGTCTGTTTGCAGGAAGCGCAGCCTACCGGCAGGAATGCAGAGCAGATAGACAGTATGCTGAAGCCGATTTATGCTTATCAGGACGTTACGGTTCATCCCCATGGCGGAAATGCCTTGATGCTGCTGAGTAAATATCCTATCCTTTCCAAGGAACTGATTCCCTACGAATCGCAGGGGAATATGAGTGTGGCCTACCGTTTGAAAATCAACGATAAGCCAGTTCTGCTTATCAATAATCATCTGGAGACAACGGGTTTGAGCAAGGAAGACCGTCAGCAGTTCAAGAAACTGGTAGTAGGCAAACTGCAGGTAGATACTGCCGAGCAGACCTCCAAGCTCCTGGTGGTGAAGTTGGCAGAGGCAACGAAGAAGCGTGCGCCCCAAGCCGAAGCGGTGGCGAGATACATCAGGGAGCATCGGGGGATGAGTACAATCCTTTGCGGTGACTTCAATGACGGACCGATCTCTTACGTGCATCGCACGATAGCTAAGAATCTGGTAGATTGCTATGTAGAAAGCGGCAACGGGCCGGGAATCAGCTATCATCGTGGTGGATTTTTCGTACGAATAGACAATATCATGTGTTCTGAGGATTGGGAGCCTTATGAGTGCAAAGTAGATGATAAAATAGCGGTTTCAGACCATTATCCTATCATCTGTAAGCTAAAAAAGCGCCCAAAAAAGCAAAAATAAGGCAAATTATTCTTATATAAGAAAAAAAATGCGTATTTTTGCACGTCATTATATATGTAATGATGAATTATAAAGCTGAAAATAAATAAATTAATAACAATAAAATAGAAATGCAAAACAAAGGAATTGTAATTTGTGTAGCCGTCTTACTGACTCTCGCAAGTATCTTCTATTTGTCATTCTCGTTTGCCACACGTTACTATGACAGCGAGGCTGCAAAGATCAAAGACCCTATTGCTCAGCAGGATTATAAGGATTCTGTAAAGTACCTGGGTGTTTATTCTTACCAGAACTGCTTGGAGACCCAGATTGGTCTTGGACTTGACCTGAAGGGCGGTATGAATGTAATTCTTGAGATTTCTGTACCTGATGTAATTGAAAACCTTGCCGATCACAAGACCGACGCTGGTTTTACCAATGCCATGAAGGAAGCCAGAGCTCAGGAAGAAGCTAACGGTGGTGACTTCGTGTCACTTTTCATTAACGCTTATCACAAGAGCGCACCTGGTCATAAACTCGCAGAGGTATTTGCTACCCAGCAGTTGCAGGGCAAGGTTTCTCCTCAGAGCAGCGATGCAGAGGTAGAGAAGGCTATCCGCGCTTCTGTACAGGATGCTATCGACAACTCTTTCAACGTTGTCCGCACCCGTATCGATAAGTTCGGTGTTGTTCAGCCTAACATCCAGAAGTTGGAAGGTCAGCAGGGTCGTATCATGGTAGAAATGCCTGGTATCAGCCAGCCAGAGCGTATGCGTAAGATGCTTCAGGGTAGTGCTAACCTTGAGTTCTGGGAGACATATAACTCTGAGGAAATCGCTCCTTATCTCCAGCAGCTCGATACTCGTATTGCTAATGGCGATAATGGTGAGGAGAAGAATGATACTGTAGCTGCAGATTCTGCTGCCGCTAAGAAGAAAGTAGCTAAGGCCGAGCCTAAGAAGGCAGAAACTAAGTTCTCTATCAAGAAGAAGGACGATGCTGCCAGCAAGGTAGGCGAGGATGCTCAGAATGCTGCTGCCATCAAGGCACACCCACTGTTGGCTCGTTTGCAGCTTGGTGGAGGTTTGAGTACAGTTGGTTATGCCAGCGTTCGCGATACAGCTGCTATCAACAAGATTATCTATTCTGCAGTGGCTAAGCGCCTGCTGCCTTCAGACTTGCGTTTGCTCTGGAGTGCACAGCCTGCTGACAATATCAAGATGAAGAACATCTATGAGCTTTACGCTTTGAAGGTGACAACTACTACAGGTCGTGCTCCATTGGAAGGTGATGTCATCACAGACGCTAAGGATGAGTTCGACCAGATGGGTTCTCCTGTTGTAAGCATGAAGATGAATACAGAGGGTGCCCGCAAGTGGGCTCAGATGACCAAGGCTAACGTGGGCAAGGCTATTGCTATCGTTCTGGATGGTGTAGTTTACTCTGCTCCTCGTGTAAACGGTGAGATTGATGGTGGTAACTCACAGATTTCCGGTAACTTCACTATCGAAATGACCAAGGACTTGGCTAATACATTGAAGTCTGGTCGTATGCCAGCTCCTGCACGTATCGTTCAGGAGGAGGTTGTAGGTCCTACTCTCGGTGCACAGTCTATCCAGATGGGTATCATCTCATTCGTTGTTGCTTTCGTACTCCTGATGGTTTACATGGTGATGATGTACAACATCGTTCCTGGTATGATGGCTAACCTGGCATTGCTCGTCAATGTATTCTTCACACTCGGTATTCTGACGTCATTCCAGGCAGCCTTGACATTGCCAGGTCTTGCCGGTATGGTCTTGTCTCTGGGTACTGCCGTGGATGCCAACGTGCTTATCTATGAGCGTATTAAGGAGGAACTCCGTTCAGGCAAGGGAATGAAGCAGGCTGTAGCTGCCGGTTATGGTAATGCTTTCTCAGCTATCTTCGACTCTAACTTGACTTCATTGATTACAGGTGTCATCCTGTTGACTACCGGTACAGGTCCTATCCGTGGTTTCGCTACTACATGGATCATCGGTATCATCGTTTCATTCTTCACAGCCGTATTCTTGACTCGTCTGGTTTACGACTATAAGTTGAATCACGACAAGTGGATGCACTGCAAGTTTGATACTCCTGTTTCTCACAACCTGATGCAGGGCAAGAAGTACAAGTTCATGTCTATGTACAAGACTACCTTCACCGTAGCTATCGTTGCTGCTGTGGTATTCATCGGTAGTTTCTTTGTTCGTGGCTTGAGCAAGAGTATCGACTTCACTGGTGGTCGTAACTATGTAGTACAGTTCGAGAATCCTGTAGAGCCTGAGCAGATCCGTACCGTTCTTGGCGGTGCTTTCGTCAATGCAGATGGTACCAAGGCTACTACAAGTGCTATCGCTATCGGTACAGATGGTAAGACAATCCGTGTATCTACCAACTATATGATTGAGAGCAACAGTCCAACTGTTGACGATGAGGCTGAGACTATCCTCTACAACGCCTTGAAGAAGGCTAACCTGGTATCTCAGAAGAGTGTTGAGGCATTCAAGAACCCAGACGTTCGCCAGGGTGGTTCTATCATCAGTAGTACTAAGGTAGGTCCTTCAGTAGCTAAGGATATCACTATGGGTGCTATCTATAGTGTGCTCTTCGCGCTGATTGCTATCTTCCTCTACATCCTGATACGTTTCCGCAATGTAGCCTTCTCTGTAGGTTCTACTGTAGCTTTGGCATTCGATGCCTTGACAGTAATCGGTTTCTACTCACTCCTGTGGGGTCTCGTTCCATTCTCATTGGAGATCGACCAGACCTTCATCGGTGCTATCCTGACCGTGGTAGGTTACTCTATCAACGATAAGGTGGTAGTATTCGACCGTATCCGTGAGAACTTGAAGTTGCATCCTAAGGGCGACCGTCAGCAGCTCTTCAATGCATCTATCAATGAGACATTGGCTCGTACCATCAATACATCTACATCTACATTGCTCGTGTTGCTCTGTATCTTCATCCTTGGTGGTGACAGTATCCGCAGCTTCTCATTCGCAATGATTCTGGGTGTTGTATTCGGTACATTGTCTTCTATCTTCATCGCATCTCCAATGGCATACATCGTTCTTGGCCGCAAGATCAAGGAGGAGCCTGCTGAAGAGACTGCTGTTGCAGAGGTTAAGTAAAACGTAAACAATAAGAGATTCTTCTGTTTCTGTCCGGTGAATGCCGGATGGAAATAGGGAATCATCAAGACTATAAAACGATAAAAGGTCGCTTCCTGGTTAAATAGGAGCGACCTTTTATCGTTTACGTGGTCCCACCGAGAATCGAACTCGGATCAAAGGTTTAGGAAACCTCCGTTCTATCCGTTAAACTATGGGACCTTCGAAAACTGACTGCAAAGATACATTAAAACATTGACAATACAAAATAAATGACTATGTTTTTAACACTCATCCTATCAAGTTTACTCACTTTTGTGGAATTAAACTGCGAAAATCTCTTTGATACACGGCATGATTCGCTTAAGAATGATGTCGAGTTCCTGCCTGAAGGTAGTTATCACTGGACTCCCTACCGCTATTGGCATAAGGTGAACCATCTGGGGCAGGAGATTGTGGGGCTGGGGTATGAGGAGGCTTCCGGAGATGTGCAGCTTCCCGACCTGGTGGCTCTCTGTGAGGTGGAAAACGACAGTGTATTGTTTGACCTGACCAAGCGTTCAGCCATCCGGACTGCTGGTTATGAGTATGTGATGACCAATTCGCCCGATGAGCGAGGCATCGATGTAGCCTTGATGTATCAGCCGTTTTCTTTTTCATTGATTCATTCCTGGTCTATTCGGGTGAAGCGTCTGCCGGCTACCCGTCCTACGAGAGATATTCTCTATGTTTCGGGACGTGTCATCACGGGCGATACGCTGCATGTGTTTGTGGTGCATGCACCTAGTAGAAGAGGAGGAGAGCGTGAATCCCGTCCTTACCGCCTGCAGGTGGCGAGCCAGTTGGCAGAAGCTGTGGATTCCATTTATGCGCTTCAAAGTGGGGCAAAGATCATAGTGGCAGGAGACTTCAATGATTATCACGACTCTCCCGCACTGGAATATCTCTATCAGCACCACCTTATTAATATATCTGCCGGAGCACGGGGTAGCCATGGGGCAAAGGCTACTTACCGGTGGCATGGAGAATGGCGCAGTCTTGACCAGATACTGCTGAGCGAATCGATGCAGCATCCGGAAAATGCCTGCAGGATAGGAGATTTGCCTTTCCTGCTTGAAGATGATGAGAAATATGGCGGTAAAAAACCATATCGCACCTACCTGGGTCCGAGGTATTTAGGAGGTTACAGCGATCATCTCCCATTAGTGACCCGCATCCGGATAGATGATAAATAAGGCACGATTTATTTGACTTTTCGCAAAAAAGGTGGTATAAACAGCACTTTTTTGCGAAAAAGCTTGCATATATTGCACAAATTTCGTAATTTTGCGCACGATTTACAAACATATAGTATTAAGATAACAATGACTCACAATTTGTTAAAAGGCAAGCGTGGCATCATCTTCGGTGCACTCAATGAGGAATCAATCGCTTGGAAGGTAGCCGTTAAGGCTGCTGAAGAGGGTGCTACCATCGCACTCAGTAACACAGCTATGGCTTTGCGTATGGGTACGCTGGATAAGCTCGCTGAACAGATCAACGCTCCTATCATCGCAGCGGATGCGACCAGCGTTGAGGATTTGGAAAAGGTATTCACTGAGGCTCAGGAGAAGCTCGGTGGCAAGATTGACTTCGTGCTCCACTCTGTTGCTATGAGCCCTAATGTTCGTAAGCATCGTACATACGATGATCTCGACTACAATTTCTTGAATAAGACTTTGGATATTTCTGCTATCTCTTTCCACAAGATGTTGCAGGTAGCCAAGAAGTTGGATGCTATCAATGAGTGGGGTTCTGTAGTAGCTCTCACTTACGTAGCTTCTCAGCGTACTTTCTTCGGTTACAACGATATGGCTGATGCCAAGAGCATGCTTGAGAGTATCGCACGCAGCTTCGGCTACATCTATGGTCGCGAGAAGCACGTCCGCATCAATACCATCTCTCAGAGCCCTACAGCAACAACTGCAGGTAAGGGTATCAAGGATATCGCGAATATGATGGACTTTGCTGACAAGATGTCTCCACTCGGAAATGCGGTAGCAGAGGATTGCGCTAACTATTGCGTAATGATGTTCTCTGACTTCACCCGCAAGGTAACTATGCAGAACCTCTTCCACGATGGTGGTTTCTCATCTATGGGTATGAGCCTCCGTGCCATGAACCAGTATGCTAAGGATATGACTCCTTACGAGGATGAGAATGGTAAGGTTATCTACGGATAATAGAAAAACAAGGAAAGGATGATACTCTATATATCATCACATCTATTCATAATAGGCAATATACGCTCATTCCTGCAGGGAAAGAGGTGTATTGCCTATTTGTTTTGCGACTCACACCGAACGAAGTAAGCACGTGCGTCGAACGACGCACGCTCTCACATCGAACGATGCACGTGCTTACTTCGAACGATGCACGGCGCATAATACATAGACTTTACACTATATAAATAGTTATCTTACGCTGTTGGAATATACGACTTTGATACTCATAAAGCAAGTAATTAGAATTTTAAGCAAGTAAACATAAGATAGGAAGCGTATGGATTCATTGTTTTTACTTCAGTTTGCCTGTTTCATCTTCATGTTCATCAATGCCTTCATCGTGGCACTCTCTTGTCTGCATGTAAGATGGAAGAACAAACGATACGAACGTTCAAGATGGATGATAGCAGCAGCCATCACAGGACTGGCGATACAATATGTGATACAGATGAAGTTCGGATTCCGTGCCATAGACGATGATCTGGGGGCGGTGATCAACATTCTCGTCTATACCCCTTGCTTCTCGCTCATCTGCATGGGCATCTATAATCTGGAGACCACCCGTGCCAACCGCAGGAAGATGTATCTGGTGTGCGGTGCCATCTATGCCGCCATCATCCTGATCTTCTGCGTGGGCGTCAGCCTTCACCAAAGTCTGTATATCAGAGAAGAACTTTATCTGATGCTGGTACTGTTTTGCGTGAGTGTATCCTATTGCATATATATGATTATACGGGAGATGAACAGGCGCAGGAAGATGCTGGAAACGATGGCGGCTACGGATATGCTGCCCTACGTGAGATATTCACGAGCCAGCATATTCATCCTCTGTCTCCCGGTCCTTATCTTGCCGGTAGCCATGTTCTCCACCACCTTATTATATATACTGGCTCCTGTGGGGCTGATGGCACTGCTGTTCTTCAACCTTACATTCATAGCCCTTGGCAGCAATTATATTCCTACTGAAGAGCTCCTGGACAAGGAAGCGGAAAACAACCCTCCATCTGAAACCGGAAATGGGGGGGGCAGAGGAAAATTCTGACATACAGCAGGATCCTGCGGATGATAAACCAAGGCAATTGCAGATTATTTCTGATGAACGCAGGAACTTTATCCAGCAGAGCCTGGATGCCTGGTGTGAGAATCAGGGCTACAAGGACTGTAACGTGAATATGCTCACACTTTCCCACACACTCTGCATCTCGAAGAACGAACTGAGTCTGTTCTTCGACCAGTGTCTGCATTCCAATTTCAGAATATGGCTCAGCGAGATCCGTTTCAATGCAGCCAAGAAGATGATGCAGGAGAATCCCGACTACAGCAACGATATCATTTCTGCCGAGTGCGGATTTTCCTGCCGCACCCATCTCTACCGCATCTTCAAGACCAAGGCAGGGTGCTCGCCTACAGAATGGAGAAAATCTACCAAAAAGGAGTAGCATTCCTAGGAATGCTACTCCTTTTTGGTAGGAATGCGACACTTTTTTAGGGGAATGCGACACCCTTTTTCAGTGAAAAACACTAATTTTGTGGCACGAAAGAAATATTTGAATCTTATACCATCAATCAAGATTTGGCTTTCCGAATCATCATTTCAGAAAGCTTCTTATATATTCTGAAGTAAGCAAATGAAAATAATGTAGTAAGTAATGACAATAATGTAGAGTAATATGATGAATCGTTCAACGACACAGATCAGATTACTGGTTGCTGTGCTTGTTTCCATTCTTTCCTTTTCCTTTGCGAAAGCGGAAGCCAGCGATAGTAACCTGCCAGATTCCAAAGGATGGTATCTGGGCGTGGATGGCGGATTGCCTTTCGGCTTATCCACTTTTTCCAGTTTCGGACACGACAAGACCCACCTGGGCTGGGCTGCGGGCATCTATGGCGGTTATCGTTTCAACCCCATTTTCTCAGCAGAACTCTCTGCCAGATATGGAGAGGTGAACCTGTCGGCACAAGACTGCTGCGTGGAGCGCAACTACTGGCTGGGCAGCGATGGCATACTCTACAAGGCAGGTGTCCTGGGCATGGATAGCTGGGAATATGCCCAACTGAAAAGCCATGTCAGGATGGGCTGGTATGGTGCAAGGGTTCACGTGAATCTGCTGGGGCTGTTACGCAATACCGCCCACAGCCGATGGACTGTAGCCGTATCTCCTCATCTCTATGCAGTGACCACCTGCGCAGATATCCAGACCCTGGCAGATCATGCCGAGGTGATGAAAGGCTCTACCCGCTGGCATCTGGGCTATGGAGCCAGCTTGCAGGCAGGTTACCAGTTGACCTCCAATCTTAATCTGGGCATCTATTCCGGTTTGACACGCCTTTCAGGAGAACGTATGGACGGAATGCCGGAACATCTGCACAAGAACAACTTCGTATGGGAAAGCGGAATCAGACTGGGAATCAGCTTCTCAAAAAAGAAAAACAAGATAGTTGAAACTCCATCAGTTCCACAAACGGAAGTTCTACATCAAGATACCATTCTTTCGGAGAATGTCAATCAGAAAGAAAAAGAAACGGAGGATAAGGCTGAAACAAAAGTTGTTGAACAGGATATTAAAGAACCTGTAAAGGTGACATTCCCTGTCATCTACTTCAGCTTCAACCGCATCACCATTCGCCCAAGCGAGGTTTCCAAGCTGAAAAGCATCCTCCATATATTGAAGGAGAATCCTGAAATGAAGGTGACGGTGACTGGCTGGTGCGACACAAGAGGCAGCGTGGCTGTCAACAGACGCATCTCCCGCCAGCGAGCACAAGCCCTGAAGACCTGGCTTGTGAAGAGAGGCATAGCTGCAAGCCGCATCTCGGTAGTAGGAAAGGGAAGCGACGCTTCCAGAACTGCTCCAAAAGCCCGTCGAGTAGAGACTACAAATCATCATCAGTAACCCATAAAACAAGATAGAAAATGAGAGCAAAAAGAAGATTTAATATTGGGTTATGGGTGCTGCTATGCGTCCCATGCCTATTGGCTAGCTGCGATCATGATGTCCATGATGGCGAAGGGGATGGAGGCTTGTCGGTTTCGCTTGCCTGGGCAGACGAAGCCGATGAGGGCACGGAAGTGAAGGACGTGAAGACATGGATCGTGAATGCCACAGACGGCACGCAGGTGGCGCAAAGCCAGCATGGCAGTGCGCAGGAAATGGCAAAAGAGCGATATGACCTGCCGGAAGGTAACTACCGCATTCTCACTACCACCAATCTGGTGGATCCGTTCACCATCAGTGTGCAGACAAGAGCCGTTGACAACATAAACAGTCTGGCAATCGGACTGTCGGATCCGAGTGCTTCACCCGAACATGCCTATTATGGCGTAACAGACATCGTCATCGACAAGGAGGATGTGCACTATATCACAAAAAATGAAATGCGACATATACTTGCAGAATTGACTATCTTCATAGAAGGAGTTCCTGATAATTTTGCAATGATAGGCAAGGTTCTGAATGTGGCAACCGGACTCCTACCTCTGCAAAAGAATGAGGATGGAACATTCGGGACGGCAAGCTATACCAAGGAGGAGTGTGATATACCTTTGAAAATCGCAGTGCCTGGTGAAACTTTAAAAACGGAAACATTACGCTTGATGCCGACAGCCAACGGTTTTCATACCACCAAGTTGTTTATCCAACTGATTTCTCCTGGGGGAGTAGTTAGCAACTACGACATCGAAGCTCCTGTCATGAAATCTGGCGGCAAGTACCAGATCAACTTGGAATATGAGGAGATGAAACCTTACATGTATCTTACGAGCACGAAGATTGATGATTGGACAGAAGGTTGGGTATATCGTGGTGAAATCCTGAATCCGGGAGATTAAGCGGCTCTATCATTCAAGTGAGAATCAAAACAAGAATATAAACATAAAAAAGTAAAAGACAATGAAAACAAAGACTTATCTCTTTGCCCTGATGGCAATGGCTTTGACATTGGGCAGTTGTTCTGACAACGAGAACGGTATCGGAGGCGAGACCTCCAAGTATATCACCGTTTCTACCAGCATCGGCAATATGACCCGTGTTGCCACAGATGCGAATGGCGGTCAAACCTTTGAGGAGGGTGATGAAATCAGTGTGTATGCCTGGACAGGAGATGCAACTGCAGTTCCGGCAGCAACCGGACGTGTGGTGGATAATGCCATCAACAAACTGACCAAAGGCTCGTGGATATCTACTCCGCAGATGCTGTGGAAGAACAACCGCGACAAGCATTATTTCATCGGTGTATATCCTAAAAAAGCCATTTCAGACCTTGCGGCTGGTGAATATGTATTTGATGCGACAAAGCAAGTGGAAAGCGACCTGCTGGTGGCTGTGAATATTGACGGAATAACTGCAGAAGGCAAACAGGCTGTACCGCTTACCTTTACCCATGTGATGGCTAAACTTCTAGTAAACCTCACCTATAAGAATCAGTGGGGAACAGAGGGACCTACCGTAGATAAGGTAGTTGTAGGCGATGCCGTAAAAAGTGCAACCGTCAATTATCTCACCAAGGTTGTCACCCCATCTGCAGTAGCAGAAGATAAAGCCAACTTCGACATGCCTGCTTTAACTGCCAACAAGCAATATGCTTCCATCATCATCCCGCAGGATGGCGTTCAGAAGATTACCGTCGTGATAGGCGGCAAGAATTTCATCTACGACAATGGAACTCCTTTCAAGTTTGAGAGTGGCAAGGTTACAACCGTCAACCTGGTGGTAGGTCGTGATACAATTACCCTGAATGAAGTAAAGATTACCGATTGGGAGACTAGTACCCCTATTACCGGTGAAGCAGTCGATTAAATTAATATTCAACTCTAAAAACAGAATAATATGAAAGTAATACATTTTTTCGCAATAACAGCTATGGCAGCTGCCATGTTTACCAGCTGTTCCAACGATGGAGATCTGTCACAGAGCAATTATCCAAGTGATAACATCATCCGCGTAACTACAGATTTGAACAATGCCAAGACTCGTGCAGACGAGAACAGTGGTTCACTCATGGAAAAAGACTTCCTCTTGACTATCGTGAATAAGAATCCTGAGAGCTCTCTGGCTGCTACATATACCCATGTCAACAAGAAGTTTTCTAAGTCTTCCGGCACATGGAGCTGCGGTCAAACTCTGCTTTGGCAGAATGCGACAACACCTGTAGATATCGTGGCATTGGCTCCTGCACAGGAAACAATATTCAATGGTGTCTATGATAAAAGTAAAGGTTTTCAATCTTTCTCTTATAGCGTAGCTGCCGACCAGACGACAGCTGATGCCAAGAACGACTTGCTGTACTGTTATTCCCCAGACTTTGTGCCAGGAGAGAAACTCGTGGATCAGAAACTGAACATCACGTTCAATCATGCTTTCTGTTTGATAGATATCATCGTAACACTGGGAACCGAATTCAACGTGCCATCTGTTCCAACAACTTCTCCTATCACAGAGGTTACCATAGGAGGAACTAAGATTGCAGCGAATGTAAATGTGACCAGCACAACTGCCATCGCGACCCCTACAGATAAAGCAGTTGCTACCGATATTAAAGCAACACAGGGCACTTTTACCTTTGATAAGGACAATGCAAAAAAGTCCTGTACAGCTAGATTCTCCTGCATAGTCATTCCGCAAACCATTGCTGCCAATGACTTCAAGATTACACTGAAGACTGCCAATAAGGCCTATGAATGGATTTTAGATAAAGAAATCACCTTGAAGAGCGGATTCAGTCATACTCTCAAGCTTACCATGGGTAATGATGTGGTATTGACTACAAAGGAAAGCATCACAGCCAAACCATGGGACAATGGCACAAAGCCTGATAGCACTCTTGAGACAGAATAAAAAACATAAACTTTTAAAAGAACGACTATGAAGTATCAGAAAATATTAGGTTTGGTTGCAACTGCCGGTTTGTTCCTGGCAGGTTGTGCAACAGATACCGACACCCAGAATGCATGGTTCAACGATTCGAATGCAGTCCGCATTTCGGCTTCAGTGGGTAATGCCACCACACGCAGTAATCCAACGGCAACAGATGATGCTGGCTTGAAGAGTTTTTACGTTGGGGATAAGATAGGTATAAGCAATAGTGGCTCATCGCTCACTTACACCTTCGATGGTAACAACTGGATGCCAGGTAATTCCGAGTATCTGGTATGGGATACTAAGAATCTGACATTCCAATGCTGGTATCCAGCCGATGGCAAGAACTCCTTTGAGTATGGCTATATCCAGGAAGACCAGAGTGATGCAGATAAGATTGTAAAGTCTGATTATATGGCTGCTGAGACAACCCCTGAAACTATCCCTTCAGATAAAGTTCTCACTGTACAATTGAAACGCAAGACCGCCCGTCTGATTTTTAGGATACTGCGTTTCAACGACCAGTTTACTGCTAGTGCAAAGATCAACAACCTCAGTATTGTTAGCAAGGCAACTACTGATGTCAGCGAGACAGCTACTGTCAATATCACTCCTTTGCATACTGGTGAGGGTGCAATTGGTTCAACCTATACTGCTCTGGTTGCTCCAGGAAGTATCGAGGCAAACATCAAGGTATCTGATGGAGGAACAATCTCTGACCCTCTTGTTGTCAAGACTGGAGGCTTAGTGGCTGGCAAGAGCTATACCTACAACCTCATTGTGGGTAAAAAAGCAGTAACCATAGCTGACGTAAAAGTAGCAGATTGGCAGAGTGCCAATATTAGCGAAAAACAGGAAACGGCTGAAGAAATACCTCCTTACGTAACTTTCACAGCGGATAAATGGCATGATTTTTACCTGATAGGCGAAAATGGATATGTACACTCTGGTCTTGAGTATTCCGTAAACTTCGGAGAATGGAAAGAATATACTTCCGGACGTGATGTAGCGTTTGGTGGAAAGTATGGTAATCTCCGCTTGCGTGGTACAAATGAAAATGGTACAGCAGAAAGTGCAACTAAGTATGCTAGAATCAGTATTTCTCAAAAAGGAAATGTGAAATGTACAGGTGACATTCGTACATTGCTCAACTACAAAAATTACAAGAATGTTAATACAAGCAATGCCCGTTTCTGCTATCTGTTTAACAAGTGTGATGTATTAACCTCTGTTCCGGATTTGCCAGCCACAAATTTGGCAGCTTACTGCTATAGTAATATGTTCGAAGAATGTACATCTATAGCAGAGGCTCCGGAGTTGCCAGCCAAAATAATGGCAGATCACTGCTATAGTAGTATGTTCAGAAAATGTACATCTATAGCAGAAGCTCCGGAATTGCCTGCCAAAAAATTGGCACCTTTCTGTTATTATGACATGTTTTCTGATTGTACAGCTCTAACAAAGGTTCCAGATTTACTTGTCAAGGAATTGCCAGAACATTGCTATCAATATATGTTCTCATCGTGTGAGGCACTTGTAAATGGTCCGAAAGTTTCAGCTACAACAATAAACCAATATAGCTGCTATCAAATGTTTGCTTATTGTAAAAATTTATCTTCTGTCAAATTGTTAATTCCAAGCGATCAAATGGGGGTTTCTTATGGTGTTAAATCTTGTTTTAGTAATGCAGGAACAGCTGTGACTTCCCGCACTCTCACAGTAAAAGACAAAGCGGCCTATGATGCAATGATAAAGGACTATTATTACCCAGATCTCTGGAAGATTGGTCAATGTACCGTACTGGATGAACTTGGTAACCCAATAACAGAATAATGGGAAAGAGCCCGACATGGCTGTATGCTCTGGAGGGTATGAAATAACATTGCAAAAGCAAAACTAAAGGGTCTATATGCCACGATGAACAGGTGGCGTATAGACCCTTCATCGTGTCCCGATGCCCGTTCGGTGGATGATATGGCTGTGTGGTGGTTTCGTGCTACCTGTTTTCATGGTTTGAAGTACCTATTGTATTAAAATATCTTAATATCCCGCTTTATGCTCAATGTTTATTTGGTCGTATGTGTAAAAAAGTGTAGCTTTGCATTGATATTACGTGTCAGAAAGTGTAAACTTTCGACATTATCATGTGTCGAAAAGTGTAATGATCTGATTGTTTTATGTGTCTAAAAGTGTAAAGGTATGAAGAGAAAGATATATGCTAAGCTTGTAGAATGGAAAAATCAAGAGTGTCATAAGCCGTTGATATTAAACGGGGTAAGACAATGTGGCAAGACTTATATTCTTAAAGAATTCGGTCGTGCAGAGTTTGATAATCTTGCTTATGTAAGTGGATTTCCTCGTTCAGCGTGAAGGGGCATTATTGCCTATAGAAGTAAAAGGCGGTACAAGCATCAAAGCCACCTCATTGCATAACTATCTTAAGGAGCACCCTGACATATCTGCCATACGTTATTCTATGTTGCCTTATCGTCAACAAGAGAATATCTCCAACATGCCGCTTTATGGAGCCTTTCTGCGTACTTAATGTTGTGTGAAACCATTGCTGTTGCAAGAAACATATACCACAACCTTGCCGTCCCTGCCAATGTTGTATTGGGATAAATAAACGACAAGGGTCTATATGCCACGATAAACAGGTGGCGTATAGACCCTTTTGCGGTATGACATTTTACAGGTTTCCTTCTTCCTCGCCATGCTGAGCTAAAAAGAAATGTTTTTGTTTTTCTATCTCACGACGAAGCTCCTCTTCTGTAGGCATGAAAGACATATATTTAGCTGCAAAAAGCTGCTCACTTTCATGAAGCACAGAATATTTGGCAATAGTGTTGTCTGTTTCTGTACAAAGCAAAACACCAATAGTTGGATTGTCATCCTCGCCTTTTACAAGGTCGTCATACATACGCACATACATATCTAACTGCCCGACATCTTGATGTGTCAGCGAGTGTGTCTTTAGCTCAAACAAGACAAAGCGCTTCATCCTAAAATTGTAGAAGACAAGGTCGATATAAAAATCACCCGTATCAGTCTTGATATGCTTTTGGCGGTCAACGAATGCAAAACCTCGCCCTAGTTCCAGAATAAACTGTTGCAAGTTGTCTATCAGAGCCTGCTCCAGTTGAGATTCGTCAAACTTTGTGTCCTTCCTGAATCCCATAAACTCAGCAATCATCGGATTTTTGATATATTCCAAAGGATCACTATCATGATATGGCGCTGTGGCTACTGGCAATTTCAAATCCGGATTTTCACGCATGGCTGCCAGACGACGTTCATAATATTGCGAGGAGATATTGCGGTCAAGAGTTGTTGTACTCCACATCTCTTCAGATGCGTTTCTCAAGTACCACATTCTTGCCTTTGGATTTGTAACAGATAGCAGTCGCCTAATATGAGTCCAGTTAAGATTGTGTACGAACTCGTACACTTTTCCAAAATCAGGAAACAGAATATAGAATTTCCGATAATGCTGAAGATTTCTTTTGCCATAATTGTTGCCAAAAGTTGGTGTCAGCTTTTTAGCAAGTTCTGCAATCAACTTAGTTCCATACTTGGCACGTTCCTCACCATGTTGCTCTTCTTCAACAATTCTTCTCCCAACGTTCCAATAAGTGGCTATCACTATCTGTCCAGCAGCAGCGTATGCCTGATGTCTGCCGTGTTCTATGATATTGCTAATATCATCTAGAATACCTTTTCCCGTTATTGGCAGATTGATCAGTTTTTCTATATTTTCCTTCATACCTCTTTTCATAATTAAAAATCCATACCGCAAAGTTACGACTTTATTTTCAAACCAGCAAGCTTTCTAACGTTTTTTCTGTTGACTGATATAAAAAAGCCCTATATCCGAGCAGGAATATAGGGCTTTACGAGATTCATTTATTAAAACGTATTATCTATAGAAGTCTAACTTCTCATGATTCTTGTAGAGGTTCTGGTTCTGAAGCTCCTCGTTCAGCGGAATACGGTAGAGGTAGTACTTGCTGTTAGGACAGAAGTCTGTACCATCGTTGAACTTGAGCACATCGTGGCCGGTACCTGTAACTTCTTCGGTAGTGATGTTTCCTTCTTCATCTTCTTCCTTGATGATGACAGGACCCTCAAACTCCTTGCGCTCAATAGACTGCTGGTTGCGGATGATGTCTGTGATGGCGAAACCTTCACCCCAGAGTTCCAGGCGACGCTCCAACCAGATAGCCTTCAGCAGATCCTCACCGGTTGCAGTAATCTCAGGAGCAGTCTTACCCTCTTTCATACGAGCCTGCTGCAAGGTGTAGAGTACAGATTTTGCCTCGTCGGTATGGTGGAGATAATAAGCTGCCTCTGCCTTGATGAGATACATCTCTGAAGTACGCATCAAATCCATATCGGTAATTCCATTGTCAATGTCCTGGAAGGCGAACTTTGAGTTCAGCAGGCGAACTACCTTACCACCCTGTGCGGTGTAGCCCCAATCCTGGAACAGATCCTTGCGATAGTCGTTATCATTATAGTTTTCTACGAAATATGGATCTACGCAGAGACTTCCATAACCATCCAGAGACTTGTCCTTGAAGTTCATGGTGTAGGCACCATCGCTGTCATCCTGTGTTGCAGAATATCCCCAGAGCCACTCGCCGTTGTTGCAGTTGTTGAAGCCGCTCTTGTATTCAGCCTCAGTCATCAGATAAGGGTTCTTTTCCAATACCTTGCTGGCATAATCGTAAGCTGTTTGCCAATCACGTGCATAAAGGGCAGTTCTGGCAAGAATACCCATGGCTACGGTATGGTTGATCTTGTAATAATCTGTAGTGTTCACACCGCGATTATACTTCTCCGGGATCAATTCTACCGATTTCTTCAAGTCTGCCAATGCCTGGTCATATACCTCCTTGACGCTGGCAGCAGGATTACCGGTCAATGCCTGGTTCATATCTGTAGGCTCTGTGTAGATTGGAACACAGACTGCATTAGGATCTTTTTCTACAGAGAAGGCGAAGTGTGATGCCAGCATCATATACATATATCCTCTGGTGGCGTATGCCTGACCCTTGATACGGCTCTTGTCGGTATCGCTACCTGAAGCCTTATCGATGTTGGCTATGATGTTGTTGCAGTTGTTGATGGCATCGTAGCATATATCCCAGAGTACGGAGTTGTGCTGGCCACGACCGTAACCTATAGTCAGGTTGTAGCATTGACTGTAACCATAGCTCTTAGCCTTTACACAGTCTGAGCCCATGAAGTCATCGCTCAGGAGAACAGAGAATATGCCAATAGACTGATAAGACAGTCCTTCATTGAAGGCATAACTCCAGGCACCTCTCAATACATTCTCTGCGTATGTGGTAGTCTTGAAAGCCGCATCAGAGTCGAGTGATGTGGTAGGGGTGGTATCCAGGTCGCATGAAGACAATGTGGTTGCCATCAAGGCGAGGCTCACACCCATTCTTGTTATATATTTATTCATCTTGATACTTCTATTTTAGAGTTTTACATTGATACCGAATGAGATAGTCTTCATGGCAGGATAGCGATAAGATACAGTACCGTTCAATGGCTGTTCTGGATCCAATCCCTGCTGATGGCTGAATGTCAACAGGTTCTCTGCCTGAATGAATACATTGACATCTTTCAATGTCAGTGGCTGCAAGAGACTGTGTGGCAATGAATAGTTCAATGTCACGGTCTTCAGACGGAGATAACTGCGGTCAACCAACCATCTGGTAGATGATGAGGTGAAGTAGCTGGTCTGCTGATCTACAATCTTCGGAACATTGGTATTTCTGTTCTCTGGAGTCCAGCGGTTGATTAATTCGACACTCTTGGAACTACCGTTCAAGCCGCCAACACCCATCAGGTCGGTATAGTCGTTATTATAGAGCTTGCCGCCGATAGCGTATGAGAACAGGGCTGAGAGTGTGAGTCCCTTCCAGCTGATGTCGGTAGAGAAACCACCGGTTACATCAGGAAGAGAAGAGCCAGACTTCACCTTGTCATCTGATGTCAGACTGCTGTAATCTTCTGTCACCTTCTTCTCGCCATTGTCATAGTAGTACCACTGTGGGTTACCATTGTCAGGGTTTACGCCTGCCCACTCATAGAGATAGTAGTCGTAGAGCGAACCGCCCTTCACCCATTTCTTGCTGCCGCTCCACATCACTTCTGTAGGAAGCTGCACAATCTCGTTCTTGTAAGTGGTAGCATTGACAGAGAGTTTCCACATCCAGTCCTTGGTATGGATTGGTGTGCCGCTGAGGGTGAATTCCCAACCATAGTTCTTCAGCTTACCGATGTTGTCGTCGATGCTTGAGAAACCTGATGATGGTACCAGGCTGCGGCTGAAGAGCAAGTCCTTGGAAGCACGCTCGAAGTATTCGACAGTACCGGTGAGGCGATCGCCAAACATGCTGAAATCTACACCGATGTTGGTGTTCAGGTTGGTCTCCCAAGTCAGGTTAGGAGTAGCCAGACGAGATGCATGCAAGGTAGCTTCTCCATCAAACTTACCGATGCTGTAGAGAGCCTGGTAAGCATAGTAGCCTACGTTGTCGTTACCCTGGGCACCATAGCTGGCACGGAGAGTCAGGTTGTTCAACCACTTGGTAGCAGGCTCCATGAACTTCTCGTTGATGATGCGCCAAGAACCGCCGAATGACCAGAATGTACCCCAGCGGTGATCTGGATGGAAGCGTGATGAACCATCAGAACGCAAAGATACGGATGCATAGTACTTCTTCATATAAGAGTACTCGGCGTTACCGAAGAAACTCAACAGCTTATACTGGTCGGCATTACCACCGAAATCTACCAGTGTAGAAGCTACGTCTGGTTCATAGTAACCGTCGGCAATCACATTAGAACGTTCACCGCTGAAGTTAGAGGTGTTGTACTCGTAGTACTCCTGACCTGCCATCAGGGTGATATCGTGCTTCTCAGCAAAGGTATGCTGATAGTTGACCACGTTGTTGATGGTGAAACCTGTAGTACGGGTATTGCCCTTAGCTGAAGAACCGATAGGACGCTTGCCGTAGGTAGGGTTGGTATAATCGTGAGTGAACAGACTGTTGTAGTCGAGGTTCATCGTCATCTTGTAAGTCAATCCTTCCATCGGCTTCACCAAAACGAAACCTTGTGCTGTAACTGCATCACGCTTACGGTCGTGCTTGTCGTAAAGCATAGACTGGGCGAGGTTCATACCTGCGTATGATCCTGAACGATAGTTACCATAGTCATAAATCTTGTTGCCGTTGTTATCGTAGAGATAAGCACCGGTCTCTGGGTCACGCTCATAAACAGGATAGAACGAAGGCAACTGACGGGCAAACAATACCACGTTACTTGTCATTGTATCATTCTGCTTAGGATAACTCTGGATAGAGTGAGAGGCAGAGAGGTTCATACCCACCTGCAACCAAGACTTCAGATCGGAGGTCAGGTTGGTACGTACATTGTAACGCTTGAATCCAGAGCAGATATAAGCACCCTGATCATCCAGGTAGCCCAAAGAGATGTAATATTTAGAGGTCTTGCTGCCACCGGAAACGCGAGCGCTCAAGTCGGTATAGTGAGCATTCTGGGTCATGGCATCCTCCCAGCTGTCATCCCAAAGGGTGTGAGCGCCGGCTACCAGATTACCATTCTGGTCGATAGGCTGAGGATAAGCTGTACCATAAGGGTTGATACCCAATGCCTTTACTGTGTTTGCTGAAGCCAAAGTTGCAGCTTCTGCCTCGGTCTTGCCATTGTTGATGTATCTGTTGCGCATACCTTCCCACTGCAGCTTGAAGTAGTCGTCGGTGCTCAACTGGTCGTAATCTGCTACGGCGCGGCTTGAGAAACCGTACTTGGCTGTCAATTCGATAGAAGGAGCAGCGCCTGCCTGTCCCTGCTTGGTGGTAATCATGATGACACCATTGGCAGCACGAGAACCATAAAGAGATGCTGCGGCAGCATCCTTCAAAACGGTGACAGAAGCAATGTCCTGGCTGTTGATGTTTGCCAACTTACCATCGTATGGAATACCATCTACCACGTAAAGTGGAGTAGTTGAGGCATTTACGGATCCTACACCACGGATATAGACACTGGCATCCTCACCCGGCTGACCGCTGGTAGAGAATGACTGAAGACCTGCCACGGTACCCTGCAAAGCCTTGGATACACTACTAACCTGTGAAGAGGAAATCTTCTCTCCACCAACAATACCTGCAGAACCTGTAAAGGAAGCCTTTTTACGTGTACCATAAGGCACACTGATCACGATTTCTTCCAATGAACGTTCGTCGGCACCCAAAACAATGTTTAAGTTTTTACCTGCCTTTATGGTTTTAGTGGTCATACCGATGTAAGACACTTCCAATTTTGCATTGGCAGGAACATCCATCTTGAAATTACCGTTTATGTCGGTAACAGTACCCGTTTTTGTACCAACCACCTTGATAGATGCACCAATGATAGGAGCGCCATCTTCGGCTGCGGTAACAGTACCGGTAGCTTGAGTTTGTGCCAGGGCCATTCCTATACTGAGAAACAGACCGGCGAGAAACATCATGAGTCTTTTTTCCATAAGAATCTCTCTCTTGTAATTAAATTAATACTATTATATTCTGTGTTGTATAAAAATACATTATTATAAAAATTCAGTTTTTCGCATCTGATAACCTTCATTTGTTTTCGTTTGCAAAATTACACAAATTTTTCTATAATCTACTATCTTTTGTTTATTTTTTTATGGATAAATGATGAAAAAAGTCACAGAATGGTAGTTTTGTGTAGCTTTTGCTTCTGTTTTTTAATGCGATTTGCTTGATTTTGTTGAATCCTTATTCAGTATGGATGCAATATTCTTCGTGTTTTTGAGTTTATCTATATATAGAATTGAATTTATCTCTCTATATATAATAAGGTGTAATTCAAAAAATGAATATGAAAAAGAATATTGCTATCGTGATGATGCTGTTGCTTTCTGCTATGGGGGCAATGGCGCAAGGTGGGGAGAATCCTGTAGGTAAATTCTCGGTGATACCCCGAGTAGGTGTGGCTATTGCCAATCTGAGTGATAATTCCATCTATCTGGCAACGGAAAACAACAGGGAGGTGAAATCCAAGAGTCAGGCAGGATTCCTGGGTGGACTCGATGTGGAGTATCGTGCCACAGACTACCTGGGTGTTTCTCTGGGTGCTTATTATGCCCGTCAGGGTGCCCGCTGGGGTGATTATGAGATGGCTGTGAATGGGGATACGGGTAATAATGGAATCAGGAAATATACGGGTGTGAAGGATCATCGCCTGAATCTTGACTATGTTCAGGTGCCTTTGATGCTGAAGGCATACGTAGCTCCTCAGTTTGCCATTATGGCTGGTGCACAGGTGGGGTTCTTGTGTGGAGATGGCAAGATGCTATCGGAAGAAACTGATTTGGAGAAGGATAGTAAGACGGGTTCAACTCTTTACAAGGAAAGCCGGGATGTGGAAAGCACATACGCAGCCAAGAAGGTGAATGTATCTATTCCTGTGGGTTTGTCGTATGAGTATATGAATGTGATTCTGGATGCTCGCTATCATATCGGTTTGACCAAGGTGAATAAGGTAGATGGCGGAGATTCCAAGAACAAGGTATTCACCTTTACGGTAGGCTATCGGTTTGCGCTTTAGTTGATTATATCACTTTTACTCCTTTAGCTTAAAAGAAAAAGCTCTATATCCTCAGTATTGAAGATATAGAGCTTTTTTCGAAACGATTATCCTACCTGGCTTCCTGGCTTTACCTGACCCAAGAGAGAGGTAACATTGAGTGAGCCATCGAAGTTAACGGCAGAGAGAATCATACCCTGACTCTCAATACCCATCATCTTGCGAGGAGCAAAGTTGGCAACGAAGAGTACATCCTTGCCGATCAGCTGCTCTGGCTCATAGTATGCAGCGATACCTGAACAGATAGTGCGCTCTACGCCTGAACCATCATCAATGGTGAACTTCAGGAGCTTCTTAGACTTCTTCACCTTCTCGCAGTTCAGAATGTGACCTACGCGGATGTCGAGCTTTTCGAAATCATCGAAGCTAACCTCTGGCTTGATAGGGGCAGCCTTGTAAGATGCTTCCTCGTTAGCCTTCTTGGTGTCAGCGAGCTTCTGGAGCTGCTTCTCGATCACCTCATCCTCAATCTTTTCGAAGAGCAATTCTGGCTCACCAAGCTGTGTACCAGGCTTGAGGAGGTCTGTACTGCCAAGCTGAGTCCACTCGAAGGTTGGCATATTGATCATCTTGCGGAGCTTCTCTGATGAGAATGGCAGGAATGGCTCAAAGGCGATGGCAAGGTTGGCAACCAACTGGAGGGAGATGTTCAAGATGGTCTCCACACGCTTAGGATCGGTCTTCCAAACCTTCCAAGGCTCGCACTCTGTAATGTACTTGTTACCGATACGTGCCAGGTTCATAGCCTCCTTCTGAGCCTCACGGAACTTGAATACGTCGAGATACTGCTCAACCTTCTCTTTCACATCCTTGAACTCAGCGATAGCCTTCTGGTCAACCTCCTGCAATTCGCCGCAGGCAGGAACCACGCCGCCCCAGTACTTCTTGGTGAGCTGGAGAGCACGGTTTACGAAGTTACCATAAACGGCAACCAACTCAGAGTTGTTGCGCTCCTGGAAATCCTTCCAGGTAAAGTTGTTGTCCTTGGTCTCTGGAGCGTTGGCTGTCAATACATAGCGCAAGACATCCTGCTTGCCAGGGAGATCTACGAGATACTCGTGCAACCAAACTGCCCAGTTGCGAGAGGTAGAAATCTTATCATCTTCAAGATTCAGGAACTCATTGGCTGGTACGTTGTCCGGCAGGATATAGTCGCCGTGAGCCTTCAGCATGGTAGGGAAGATGATGCAGTGGAACACGATGTTGTCCTTTCCGATGAAGTGAACGAGACGTGTCTCTGGATCCTGCCACCACTTCTGCCATGTACCCCATTTCTCTGGCTGTGCATCGCAAAGCTCCTTGGTATTGGAGATGTAGCCGATTGGAGCATCAAACCAGACATAGAGAACCTTGCCTTCTGCTCCCTCTACAGGAACAGGAATACCCCAATCCAGGTCGCGGGTCATCGCACGAGGCTGCAGATCCATATCCAACCAGCTCTTGCACTGTCCGTAAACATTGGAACGCCACTCCTTGTGACCTTCCAGGATCCACTGCTTCAACCAATCCTGATACTTGCCCAGTGGGAGATACCAGTTCTTGGTAGGCTTCTTGATGAGGCCATGACCAGGGTTGTTCTTATTGGTAGGGTTGATCAACTCTTCTGGAGAGAGGGTCGCACCACACTTCTCACACTGGTCACCGTATGCACCTTCTGCACCGCAGCGAGGGCAGGTACCCACGATGTTACGGTCGGTAAGGAATTCGCCGGTAACCTCATCGCAGAACTGCTCTTCTACTTTCTCTTCCAAAACGCCCTTATCGTAAAGAGTACGGAAGAAATCAGAAGCAAACTTATTGTGAACCTTAGAAGTCGTGCGGCTGTAAACATCAAAGGAGATGCCGAAATCCTCGAAGCTCTTCTTGATGAGGTTGTGATAGCGATCCACTACTTCCTGTACGGTAATGCCTTCCTTCTTGGCACGGATGGTAACAGGTACACCATGCTCGTCGCTACCGCCGATGAAAACAACGTCTTGCTTTTTAAGGCGAAGATAGCGTACGTAGATATCGGCTGGCACATAAACACCTGCCAGGTGACCGATATGCACACCACCATTAGCGTAAGGCAATGCTGCCGTAACAGTGGTACGTTTGAAATTCTTTTGTTCCATATTAGCTAATATATTTTTGTTATTTGGGTGCAAAATTACAAAAAAATGTTGGAAATGCGGAATAATTAGGTGTCCTTTTTCTCCTTTATATATATAATAAGGTGTAATTTCTAAAATTCAGATACTAAAAAAGGCTCTAGCTTTCCAGCCCGAGCCTTTTTTGTACTTGCCCTTCAGATCTTTCTGATAAGGGTAGCACAATCATTATCATTTACTATTGTCTTGAGTCTTGCTGTTTTAATAATCAATCTTCTTACCTTAATAAGTAGAAAACTTCCTCCTTTATATATCTTACTTTATATATTATAAAGTGTCTTATTTTTCTTTATCGGGTGATGATTACATCACGTTCAAGTAAGCGATAACAGCCAACTCTGCGATAAGAATCGCGAAACCTACTTTCTTGATAACTTCTGTAATTTTAAAAATACTATCCATAGTCTTGAAATATTAAAAGTTTAAATATTGTTGTGTTATACCTACGTTGTGATAACGTCTGTTTTACGATTGCAAAGGTACGTGTTTTTCTGCTTGTAAGGGGGTAAAAATTATCTTATCGGGGTGTATTTTGTTTTTAAAATGGGGATATTTAATAGAAAATACCCCCTGTGCAATAAAAAATACCCCTTCTTTGGACGATTTTCTTATATGTTTTGGCTGATAATTATCTTAGAAGTGTCCTCTTTCTGCCCAATCTCCCCTATCTAGTGTCCGATATCCGATAGCTTCTGCCAGGTGTTGAGGTTCTATCTGCTGGCTTCCGGCAAGGTCGGCAATGGTGCGGGCAACTTTCAAGATACGGTTGTAGGCACGTGCAGAAAGGGATAGTTTCTCCATTGCCATTCTGAGGAGATTGATTCCTTCCTCTGTTGGTTCCGCAAATTGATGAATCATACGTTCCGTCATCTGGGCATTACAGTGTATTCCCTTGAAATCCTTGAATCTTTCTGCCTGAATCTCTCGGGCTCTGATTACTCTTTCCCTGATTCTGGCACTTGGTTCTCCTGGGGCTGCCTTGGAGATGTCCTTGAAAGGTACAGGACTGATTTCGCACTGGATATCGATGCGGTCGAGTAACGGACCGGAAATCTTGTTCATGTAGCGTTGTATCTGTCCCGGGGTACAGACACAATGATGCGTAGGGTCACCATAGTAGCCGCAAGGACATGGGTTCATGCTTGCTACAAACATGAACGAGCAAGGGTAATCAATGGCGTATTTGGCTCTGCTGATGTTGATGTGGCGGTCTTCCAGAGGTTGGCGCAAAACTTCCAGGGTTGTTTTGTTGAACTCTGGCAATTCGTCGCAGAAAAGCACGCCATTATGGGCAAGAGATATTTCGCCGGGTTGTGGAGAAGTTCCTCCACCTACCAGTGCTACTTGCGAGATGGTATGGTGAGGCGCTCTGAAAGGGCGCTGGGCAATGAGGGATACGTTTTTGCCTAATTTGCCAGCTATGGAATGTATCTGGGTAGTTTCCAGACTTTCTGAGAGAGTAAGGGGTGGAAGAATGGAGGGGAGACGCTTTGCCATCATGGATTTTCCCGAGCCGGGAGGACCTACCATGATGAGATTGTGACCGCCGGCAGCGGCTACTTCCAAGGCACGCTTCACGTTTTCCTGGCCCTTTACGTCTGCGTAATCGTAGTCGCAATGAACCTGGTTCTCGTAAAACTCCTTGCGAGTATCTACAATGGTTGGGGTGGGGGATGATTTGTCGCCAAGAAACTGGATAACATCAAAGAGGTTTTTCATTCCATAAACCTCCAGATTGTTCACAACGGCAGCTTCCCGGGCGTTTTGTTCTGGTACAATCAGACCTTTGTAGTGTTCAGACCTTGCCTTGATGGCGATAGGTAGAGCTCCCTTGATAGGTTGCAATGTGCCATCAAGGCTCAATTCGCCTACCATCATGTATTCTTTGAGATGATCTTCGGGGATGTTGCCATTGGCACCTAAAATGCCGATGGCTAGAGGAAGGTCGAAACTGCTGCCCTCCTTGCGCAGGTTGGCGGGTGCCAGGTTAATGGTAATGTCGGCTATTGGAAATTTATAGCCGCTATACTGCATGGCTGCTGCGATACGGTTACGGCTTTCCTTGACCGCCTCGTCACCTAGGCCCGTAAGATGATACATTACGCCTGTGTTGAGGCTGACTTCTACAGTTACAGTCGTGACTTCCAGTCCGTTGACTGCTGCACAATAGGTTTTTACTAACATAAGCTCTTTTTTAGAAGGTTAGAGCTCGCGGTTTTATTTCAGCAGTTGGTCTAGTTTGTTGTATAGATCTTGCTTGTTAAGGCCTCGGGCTGTTATTTTTCCATTTTGAAGTATGATGTTGTCGGGCATCGAAGTGAGTCCCAACTTCTTCAAAGTCTTGTCTTCCAGCATTTCTCCATTGCATACTACAGCCCAGTTGATAGAGTCGCGCTTCATATTCTCCTGGCAGCTGCTCTTGCTTGCATCCAGGCAGAAGCCCATCAGCTTGAGTTTGCCTTGTGACGAGCGCTGGCGCTTCTTCAACTCTCTCTGTATGTCCTGACTGTCATAATTGAATGTAGCCCAGGTATAGATGACTGCAACAGGTGAACTGATCAGGTCTGTGCTGGAGATGAGTTTTCCTTTGGTGTCGTATGAAGTGAAAGTTGGTAATTTGGCACCAACTCCTGCATCTTTCATGGCAGAAATCTGCTGCTTCAGTTTACCTACCTGAATATTCTTAGGCTGTTCTTTCTCCAGCAGAGTAAGGAGAGAGAACGCTTTCTTGTAATCTGGTTGAGGGGTGGCAATGAAGTATTTCTTGATGAGAAAGAGGCTTACTACCGACTTTGCGTTATCTTCGATGAAGAGTTCTGCCTGTTTCTTTTCCTGTGGCGGAGTATTGCCAAGAATTGATTTGCGGAATTTGGTCATCAACTCATTGTTCTTGGTGCCCTTTACCTCCATTTCCTTCAAGTGGGAAGCATCGCCTTTCAGCTCCACAGATTCTCCTGATTCTGCGAAGATAGGTTGCTCAGAGAAATTTGGGAAAACGATCATCAGCGTGCAATCGTCATGGCAGGGCATCTCGTATGTGAATCTACCACCTACAACTTTGATGGTATCCATGCCTTCCATGCCGCCATCTGTGCTATAAACATAAAATTCACCTTGATTCATATTTAAAAATTTGCCCTCAAGTTTAAAGTGACCACTACTGACACCACATGATGTTAGTAAAATCGATGAAATAAGAAATATGATGTATGCAAATTTTTTCATAAGAAAAATTTTAAGGGAGGAGTGCCGCGAGCGGGACTCGAACCCGCACAGCCATTACTGGCCAAGGGATTTTAAGTCCCTCGTGTCTACCAATTCCACCATTGCGGCATGGTAAACGTTAGAGTTGGAGCGGAAAACGGGACTCGGACCCGCGACCCCAACCTTGGCAAGGTTGTGCTCTACCAACTGAGCTATTTCCGCATTACTTAATTGCGAGTGCAAAGGTAATATAATTTCCCGGTTCCACCAAATGGATTTACAACTTTTAAGAAAAAATACGCCATTTTCCTTCAAAAACGTGCATTTTTTCTCGTAGAAACCTAATTTCCTACGGTCAGCACGCTGCCAATACCTGTGTAGGTTACCCGATATTGCATCAGCATCTTGTCTTCTTTTCCCTGTCCGCCGCTTGTGATGGTACCATTTTCAAGGCTATATACTCTTTTGCACTTGTTGCAGATGACCGATTGTCTGTTGCCTGTCCACTCCAGCGGATAGTTGGTGCCGCCATATTGCAGGATGCAGTTCAGGCATTGCCTGTCCCATGCTACATAGCCATTGAAGTTGGATGTGCCGAGGATGAAACCATTCTTGGTAGCATCCTTCAGGTCGTTTCCTGCTCCTAGATGGCTATAGTTGGCATAGTTTTCCTTGGCTGTAGAGAGGACGATGGTTTCAGTATGGCTCTTGCCATCGTTGAGGGTGGAATAGATATTCCAGGCACCATTTACCTTTTTGGCACTAATCATAGTGTAGGTGCCGGCTCCTTGGAGAGCAGTCTCAATGCTGCTTCCTGGATGGTAGATGGTTCGGAAGATAAACTGGCATGAGTATCGGGTGCTGATGCTGTTGTCTGCATCGCAGGATGCCAGAAGTGAGGAGGAAAGAATGAGACAGATACACAAAAAGGTGAAGAGCACAGCTTTTGCTGCCATTCTCTTCACCTTATTATATATATACACCTTATTATATATATGATTATATATAGATGTTTTTTTCTTCATTGAGTTCAAAAAGATTCTAATGTATTAAGAGATTTCTTTGATTTCAAGATTCTCTTTTATTTCAAGGGATATCCTTTATTTCAAGAGATTCTTTTCTGCATTCTCTATACGCTCGAAGTGGAACTCAGAGAGAGTCTGCTCCATAAGTGCCTGGATCTTGTCGTTGCAGAGATTGCCGATACTTCCCTCATGGGTATGATGGATATCCTTGTTAGGCTTGAAATCTCCAGCTTCGATTTCCAATCCCACAGTCTTGTAAGCATCACGGAAAGGCATTCCGTTAGTGGCAAGCTGATTTACTTCCTCAACAGAGAACATCGGATCATAACGAGGATCATCGAGGATGTGCTCGTTAACCTCCATCTTGTTGATGATGTAGGCAGCCATCTGCAGACAGTCTTTCAACTCGTCGAAAGCTGGGAGGAATACTTCCTTGATAATCTGAAGATCACGGAAATAACCCACAGGCAGGTTGTTCATGATGAGCATAATCTGCTGTGGCAAGCTCTGGAGCTTGTTGCTCTTGGCACGAATCAGCTCGAATACGTCTGGGTTCTTCTTGTGAGGCATGATGCTTGAACCGGTGGTACACTCCTTAGGCAACTTCACGAAGCCGAAGTTCTGACAGTTGAACATGCAGGCATCGAAAGCCATCTTTGCCAGGGTTCCTGCCACGCTAGCCATCGCAAAAGCTACGTTGCGCTCCATCTTTCCTCTACCCATCTGGGCATAGACTACATTATAGTCCATGCTGTCGAAACCGAGCAGTTCGGTTGTCATGGTGCGGTTCAGAGGGAAAGAGCTGCCGTAGCCTGCTGCGCTACCCAATGGATTGCGGTTGGTCATACGGTAGGCTGCCTGAAGGAAGAGCATATCGTCAGCAAGTCCTTCAGCATAAGCGCCAAACCAGAGTCCGAAAGATGAAGGCATAGCCACCTGGAGGTGAGTATAGCCCGGCATCAATACGTTCTTATATTGGTTGCTCTTCTGTATCAACTCATCGAAGAGGATCTTGACCGCATCCACAATCTCCTTCAACTCGTGACGGGTGAAGAGCTTGAGATCTACCAAAACCTGGTCATTGCGTGAGCGTCCTGAATGAATCTTTTTGCCCATATCGCCCAGTTTCTGGGTGAGCATCAGTTCTACTTGGGAATGAACATCCTCCACGCCGTCCTCGATGATAAATTCGCCTTTCTCGGCGATGGCGTAGATATTCTTCAATTCTGCTAGGAGCTGGGTAAGCTCATCCTTTTCCAAAAGTCCGATGCTTTCGAGCATGGTGATGTGTGCCATACTGCCAAGCACATCGTATTTGGCGAGATAGAGGTCGAGCTCACGGTCGCGACCTACGGTGAATCGTTCGATTTCCTTGTTTACTTCAAAGTTCTTTTCCCAAAGTTTATGTGCCATAATTTCTTTATTTTTAATCCTGGTAAGGAATCATCGCCAGTGCATCTGCAATCTTCTCGATGCCTTCCTGCAATGGCTTCTTCACCATACCCTTGATAAACATATTGAGCTCAGCCTTGATGGTGAGTTTCATCTTGCAAGAAAATTCTCCTGTAGGGAGCAGCTGAATCCAGAAATTGAATGGGATAGGGCTGTTCTCTGTTTCAAACTTGATGGTTTTTGGAAAATCTCTGTCGATGATGCGCATCTTGAGGTCGCCCACCATAGGAGCGTTGATAGTGATGCTGTCGCTGTCGAATCTCAGGTCCTTGAGTTTCTCCATTTCCTTTCTCTTGTCCTCAGGAATCTGGTCTTTCACCTGCTCGAAGCGGTCTTTGAGCACCTGCAGGTTGTTGAGGTCGCTCAAAGTATTAAAAACAGATTCCTGCTTGTGAGGAATCTGTTTGATATTACTTTCGAATGTACTTGTACTCATTATTGATGGGTAAAAAATTACTTCTTCCAGTTAGCTGGATCCTTGCGCCACTCGTGGAGCAACTCTACGTCTTCCTGCTTGATGTAACCAGTCTCGAGAGCCTCTTCTACCACGTGCTCGTAGTCTGTAAGAGTAACCAACTTCACGTTAGCATCAGCGAAAGCCTTCTCTGCAACTGGGAAACCGTAAGTGTAGCTAGCCACCATACCTACAATCTCGTTGCCGTTCTTGCGAAGAGCCTCTACAGCCTTGAGTGAGCTGCCGCCTGTAGAAATCAAATCCTCTACAACAACAACCTTAGCCTTAGGATCGAGCTCACCTTCGATGAGGTTCTGCATACCGTGATCCTTTGGTTTAGAACGAACGTAAACGAAAGGCAAGTTCAATTCGTCAGCCACCAATGCACCCTGTGCAATAGCGCCAGTAGCTACACCTGCAACAGCGTCAGCCTCTGGGAACTGCTCCAGGATAGCGTGTACGAGTTCGAGCTTCACATAGTTGCGGAGTTCTGGGAAAGAGAGGGTCTTGCGGTTGTCACAATAGAAAGGAGACTTCCAACCAGAAGCCCAAGTGAAAGGATCGTTAGGCTGCAATTTGATAGCCTTAACCTTCAATAACTTAGATGCGAATTCTTTCTTCAGTTTGTCCATAATTCTATAAGGATTAAATAATTATAATTTATATCTGCAAAGGTACGACAAAAAAATGATTAATCATCATAAATGGCTTATTAATTATAGATTTTTAATCGTGTGTCCATCCGATGGTGGTGATGCTGAATTTCATCTTGCCTGCCTTCTGCAGTTCTTCGCAGCAGGAGATGAGGGTGGCGCCTGTGGTGCAGACGTCATCGACGATAAGCAGATGCTTGCCGGCAAGATCGGTGATGGGATGTTTGCCGTCTTTGTCGTGATAGGTATCTGATAGTTGGAATACATGCTTTACGTTTTCCTGTCGTTGCCATCTGTCCTTTTGGGTTTGACTTTCGGTGAAGGTTACTCGTCGGATGGCGTCTGTGATAATGGGGAGATGGGTTCTTTCCTGTATTCCCCTGGCTATTTCCTCGCTCTGATTATAGCCGCGGGTCTTCCTTCTTGATTTCGTGATGGGGATAGGGATGATGGCATCTATATCCTTGAAGAAGTCTGATTCGATACCTTTGCTGGCGATGAGTCTTCCCAGATAGTTTCCGGTATCTGGACGATGATGGTATTTCAGTTTGTAGATGATGTAACTTGGATTGGAGTGGCTGTGATAATAGAAGAGGGCGGCGCATTTTTCGATAGGAATGCGCCCCCAGAACATCTTAGCCATATTGTTCTCATAGGGGGCTTCCCAGGTTGGGGTAATTGGGAGGTCCTGGAGACAGGTGGCGCATAGCATCTCCTCTGTGCCCAACAGTCGCTCATCGCAGATGGCACAGTAACGGGGAAAGAGAAAATCTATGATGTTTCCTAACAGGCTGAGCTTCATATTGTTACTTTGAACTTTGAAATTTGAACATTGAACTTTATGATTAGCTTCTAATGTTTGCTTTGAATTTAAACCTTTAGAAGTCGTCTTCGAAATCGATGTCTCCCAGATCTTCTTCTTTCATTTTGTCGATGCATTTGTGAATCACATCCATACCATAGCCTCTGCCGAGGGCGAAGCGGATGAGTTTCATCGAGCGTTCGTAGTCGTTTTTGGCTTTGATGGTTTTGTATTTGTTTTTTAGGAGAGGGAGGAGGGTTTCCAGATACATGTCGTCCTCGATTTCTTCGAAGATGGGGGCGGAGATTTCCTTCGGGATGTGTTTCATCCAGAGAGCCTGTTCCACTTTCCTGCGGCCCCATTTATTGTATTTTATCTTGTCGTTGATAAAGAAGCGGGTGAATCGCTCGTCATCGATGAATTTCTTCTGGGTCAGGAATTCCATATTTCGGGCGATGGCATCCTCTGGGAGTTCCCACTTCTTCATCTTGTCGAGCATTTCCTGCGAGCAATGTTCGGCTTGTGTGCAGAGAGTGGTGAGCTTCAGGAGTGCCTGCTGCTCTGTCATCGGCTTCTTGGGGCGCTTGGAGTTGTTATAATATTCCATAATGCATTTATGTTTTATTGGGAGGATTATAAATCCTCCGGTTTTGATAGGTCGAACCTTTTTTTACTGCGGATTGCAAATCCGCAGGGACGCCTGGCGGTGGACTTTCTGGAATCGCCAGGCGTTGTCTTCCGTTAGGCGTTGTCTTCCGTTAGGCGTTCCGCCGGATTTGCAATCCGGCGTCAAAAAATGTTCGACCCTATTATTTTGCGGATTTGCAATCCGCTTATCTAAGAGACTATTTTATAGCTCGCATCATTCTCTTCTTTCCGAAAGCATCTTCCTTGGTTTCAATATCCTTGAAATCAAGTTTTAGCAGGATTTCCCGGGTCTCCTTTTCGTAGATAGGATTAATCTCGAAGTATAATGCTCCTCCGGATTTGAGTGCTGAAGATGCATATTCGGCGATGGCTCTGTAGAATTTCAGCGGGTCTTCATCGGGAACGAAGAGGGCGAGGCTCGGTTCGTGCTCCAGCACATTCTTTTCCATATCCGCTTTCTCCTTTTCGCAGATATAAGGAGGATTGCTCACGATGAGGTCTGCTGCTTCTGCTGCTTTTGGCAAAGCCAATGCATCCTGATGTTCTATTCTGACATTTCCGGCTTCCATCATTTCCACATTTCCTTGTGCTATTCGGAGGGCATCTTCCGAAATATCCCATCCTGTAACCTCAGAATTAGGAATGTTGAGTCCTAATGTGATGGCAATGCAGCCGGATCCTGTGCAAATATCAAGAATCAGCTTAGCGTCGTCTGTCGCCTGAGGAGAATTTCCCGAAGAATCTTCTGGAGAATCTTCTGAAGAATCTCCCGAAGAAACGATTGATTTTTCAATCATATCCTCCTCTATCCATTGGCAGAGTTCTGCGGTTTCCGGTCTCGGAATCAGCACGCCTGGCTCCACATGAAAGGGCCTGCCGGCAAAGTCGGCTTCGCCCAAAACATACTGCACAGGTTCTCCTTTTTGCAGTCTTATGATAATTTCTTCCAGTTTTCTTTCCTCGTCTGCAGATATTTCATTAACTTTGCCGCAGATTATGTCGGTCAGAGTCATTCCGTACTTCACATCAAGCACGGTGCGGACGATAGCCTGTGCTTCGCCAGCATCATAAAGTGGGGTGAGGGATTGCCAAAGTTGCTGATACGTTTTCATCTTGATATTGCTTGTTGCGATTTGATATTGCTTGTTGCAATTTGATTTGAGAGCAAAGGTACGACATTTTATCGAAAATGAGTAAGAAAATCGAAGAAAAATAGGATATGGAGCAAAATAAAGTATCTTTTCAGAATCCGCTGACGGGCGAACCGCTTAGCCAGCAGGAGATAGACGAAATGTTCATGCGCCGCTGCCTGCAGTTGGCTAAGAACGGTAGGCAGAATGCGAAGCCTAATCCGATGGTGGGCGCCGTCATCGTGAGCGAAGAGGGCAGAATCATCGGCGAGGGCTATCATGTAAGATGTGGTGAGGGGCACGCTGAAGTCAATGCCTTTGCTTCAGTTAAGCCTGAAGATGAGCATCTGTTAAGCCAAGCCACTATCTATGTGAGTCTCGAACCCTGTTCTCATTATGGCAAGACGCCTCCTTGTGCCGACCTTATCGTAAGAAAAGGTGTAAGGAGATGTGTCTGTGGCTGCGTGGATCCTTTTGCCAAGGTTCAGGGGCGTGGAATCCAGAAGATTCGTGAGGCTGGCATTGAAGTAACGGTGGGTGTTCTGGAGGCGGAATGCCTCGAACTGAACAAGCGCTTCATCACCTTCAATACCCATCAGCGACCATACATCATCCTGAAATGGGCGCAGACTGCGAATGGTTTTCTGGATAATAATTATCAGGGAATGGCGATTTCGTCGCCTTTTACCAAGATGCTTTCGCATAAGCTTCGTGCCGAGAACGATGCCATCCTGGTGGGTAGAATCACCGATGAGCGTGACCATAGCCAGCTCAACGTAAGAGACTGGAGCGGCAAGGATCCGATGCGACTGGTCATCGACCGCCATCATCCTTGTTTCGAGGGTTTGGATTTCTCCAAGGGTAAGGAAGAGGTATTGAAGCAGATGATGCAGTACCTATATAATAATAAGGTGCAATCGCTGATAGTAGAAGGTGGCGCCATCACCCATCAGGCTTTCCTCGATGCCGGATTATGGGATGAAATCAGGGTAGAAACATCTTTATCCACATCTGTGGAAAACGTGGTAACTTCCGGAACTGCAGCACCAAAGCTTCCTCATAACATCCGCTTAATCAGCCATGAGGCGTATGATAATAATATAATAAATAATTACGAACGAGTATGAGCAATAGATTTACATCGCGCCTGAGCGATAACGACGATTTCAAGAGAGACGAGTTGATTCGCAAGATAGAGCATTCCGTGGAGCACATGACGCTCGCTGA
>ERZ1031020.72-NODE-72-length-63203-cov-38.465874_pt1 | contig 63203 bp, 52 predicted proteins | sample MGYA00517109_ERZ1031020 | MGnify/ENA primary metagenome ERZ1031020 (study PRJEB33719, sample SAMN04261270) | wastewater metagenome | biome: rural village; feature: human; material: feces | host: Homo sapiens | place: El Salvador | collected 2013-01-07 ... | reverse complement strand
TATATACTTACAATCTGTAAGCAGAAAATAGACCAAATAGGGGCTTGAAATAAACTGAGTCACTGAGTCACTGAGTCACTGAGTCATTTATTTTAAAAAAAAGAGGAAATGCAGGAACGGCATTTCCTCTTTTATCTGGGGTATTGCTCTTATTCAGAAGAGCCGAATTATTTCTTATCCGAGTCGATGAGGGCGAGCAGATGCTCTACTGCCACCTCCTGCGGAATGTTCTTTTCTACGCAAACCTGCTTGCGGTAGAGACTTACTCGGTTAGGACCGGCGCCTACGTAGCCGTAATCGGCATCCGCCATTTCACCTGGACCATTCACGATGCAGCCCATGATGCCAATCTTCAAGCCCTTGAGATGCTTGGTTGCCTCCTTGATCTTGGCGATGGTTTCACGAAGATCGTAGAGTGTTCTGCCACAACCTGGACAACTGATGTACTCGGTCTTGCTGGTGCGCAGACGGGCTGCCTGGAGAATGCCGAAAGCGGTTTCATCTACTGTCTGGGCAGGGATGTCACCATCGTTCATCAGCCAGATACCATCGGTAAGACCATCTATCATCAAGGCTCCCATATCGGCTGCTGCCTCCAGCTGGAAGTCGCTCTTCTCCTCCTTGCTGTGCTGGTACATCTCGGCGAAAACCACAGGGTTCTTCAACCCGGCATTCATCATCTCGTGAACCAATGCACGCTGGTCGCCCAGGCGGTTCTGATGATTGCTTACGCAGATAACCACCACCTCAGGATGAGCCTTCAGGCAGGCGATGTATTCCTCGGCTGGAGTACCAAACTGCAGGGTGAGGAACTTGACGTCTGCCTTGATGCTGGCGATGAGCGGCATTGCCATAGCAGGGAAGATAGGGTAGAGCTTGGCACCAGTAGTCTCTGGCTTGCTGTTCAGCGTCTCGTAAACATTGTAATCTACGATGTAGCTCTGACCTGGCACAAACTGCTTAGGCATCTTGCCGCCTATATAGATATAATCAGGCGTAGCATCCTTGTTCTCACAAACGGTGCTCTCGCCGTTGATTCGGTTGCTGATAACTACAGGTACGTTGTTGCCGCCGATATTGCCTACAGCCACGGTTTCGCGGCGAGTAGGGTGCAGCCAGTCGAAGCTAGGACAAGCTGCGGCAGGAATCAGAAGATGTCCCTTCTTCTTGCCGATGTAATCCACCAGATGACGAGCCACCGGAATCTCTGCAGCAGGCTCTTCGCTGAGGCTTACACGGACTGTATCGCCGATACCGTCAGCTAGCAGGGCACCGATACCCACGGCACTCTTGATTCTGCCATCCTCGCCTTCGCCAGCTTCGGTTACGCCGAGGTGGAGTGGGTAGTTCATGCCTTCCTTCTCCATTTCTTCTACCAGGAGGCGCATGGAGCGGACCATCACAACGGTATTGGATGACTTGATGCTGATGACTACATCGTGGAAATTCTCCTTCTTGCAGATGCGCAGGAATTCGAGGCAGCTCTCTACGATGCCCTCTGGCGTATCGCCATAGCGGTTGCGGATGCGGTCGGAGAGCGAACCGTGGTTCACGCCGATGCGGATGGCTGTATGATGCTCCTTGCAGATGTTGAGGAACGGCACGAAGCGGTCTTCTATCTTCTGGAGTTCGTGGGCGTACTCCTCATCGGTATATTCCTGCTTGATGAACTTGCGGGCAGGATCCACGTAGTTGCCAGGATTTACGCGCACCTTCTCGCAGTAGAGGGCAGCCACGTCGGCAACGTTAGGATTGAAGTGAACATCGGCAACGAGTGGAGTCTGATAGCCGTCGGCACGGATGCCGGCATTGATGTTCTTCATATTCTCTGCCTCGCGGGAACCCTGAGTGGTGAAGCGCACCAGCTCGCCGCCAGCCTTGATGATTTCCTCTGCCTGACGGACGCAAGCCTCAGTATCATTGGTATTGGTGGTGGTCATGGACTGGATGCGGATAGGGTTATCGCCACCCAGATCGATGGCTCCGATATGTGCCACAGAAGAGGCACGGCGGGTATAATTGAATAAATCTACCATAATGTATAAGAATAGAATATGCCCCAAAGGAATGGGGCATATCACATATTAGATTAATTACACTTGAAGTCGTATTTCACCTCAGCCAAATCCTTGTTGGCCTTCTCTATCTTGGCACCGAGACCCGCCTTCCAAGCTTCTACCTTCTGAGCCACTTCCTCATCGGCAAGGGCAATCATCTCGGCAGCGAGGATGGCAGCGTTCTGAGCCGCATTCACACCAACAGTAGCCACAGGAATGCCAGGAGGCATCTGGATGATGCTGAGCATGGCATCAAGACCATCGAGCATACCCTTGATAGGTACACCGATAACTGGCAGTGGGGTAGATGCTGCGATAACACCAGGAAGGGCGGCAGCCATACCGGCAGCGGCGATGATTACCTTCACGCCACGCTCCTTGGCTCCCTTGGCAAATGATTCTACTGCATCCGGTGTGCGGTGTGCAGAGAGGGCATTTACCTCGAAAGGAATCTGGTTGTCGTTCAACCACTTACATGCTTTTTCCATAACAGGCAGATCGCTGGTACTGCCCATGATAATGCTTACTAATGGTTTCATTTCTTACTATATTATGTTATTAATTCTTTTTTCTATGTTCCTTGTACGGCACCGGAATCAGGTGTCCAGGATGGTGCAGGCTTCAGATGACCAGGATGGCGCAGGCGGCTCCTATGAGGAATCCTCCGACCACCTGCGAGAGCGAGTGCTGTCGCAGTATCATGCGCGCCGTTCCTACGGCTCCTGCCAGTATCAGCACGAAGCAGAGCCACCACAGCGGGTTGAAAGAGAAGGCGATGGAATAGGATACCAGTCCGCCTGCCACGCCTCCGATGGCGGCTGTATGGGTGCTGATCTTCCACCATATATTGATGAGGGCACATACCATCTGGATGGTGAGTGCCACTACCACGATGATGCTGATGACGCGGGGAGTGTTGCGGTACTCCATCCAGAAGAAGCAGGCGAAGTAGCACACGATGGAGATGATATAGGGCACGAGACGGCGCTCCTTTCTGCCCAGTTCGTGGGATGTCCATCCCTGGCAGAGCCGGTAGAGATGGATGAGCAGCGAGGGTGCCACCACGGTGAGCAGATACACCATGGCAAGCATCACCAGCTTGTACATCATTGGCAACAATGACATGTAGCTGAAGATGAACAGTGCTATCAATCCCACTATCGGCAGATAGAAGGGGGTGAAGATCATGCTCATGATTCGTGCAGTGAATATGATATTCTTCTCTTTCATTTTCTTAATCGTGCTACTGGAATATTGAATTGTTCGCGATACTTCGCTACGGTGCGTCGGGCGATAGGGAATCCTTTTTCCTTCAACGCCTTTGACAGTGCTTCATCGCTCAATGGTTTCTTCTTATCTTCGTGCGCTATGATTTCCTGAAGGGCAATCTTGATCTTGCGGGTTGACAGTTCCTCGCCATCCTCGGTGGTATAGCCATCGGTGAAGAAGAACTTGAGGGGGAAGATGCCCCATTTGGTCTGTGCATACTTCACGTTGCTCACTCGCGATATAGTGCTGATATCCAATCCCGTTCTTTCGGCTACATCCTTGAGAATCATCGGTTTCAGGTCGGCTTCGTCTCCATCCAGGAAGAACTGTCGCTGGATGTCGATAATCGCTTTCATGGTTACGATGAGGGTATGCTGCCGCTGCTTGATTGCCTCGATGAATCCCTGTGCCTTGTCCACCTTTCCCTTGGCATAGAACAGGGCTTCTTTCTCGGCTCTGCTCAACTTGTCCTTGTGATTGCGGTATTGCTCTATCATGTCGGTGAAAGATGGAGATATGGTGAGCTCCGGAATGTGACCGCGGTTCAGGCTGAAGGTGATGGAGCCGTCGTCGTTGGTATCTACGATGAAGTCGGGGGTAATCTGCTGGATGTTTCTGCCTTCGGTTTCTCCCATCGAAGCACCTGGCTTCGGGTTCAGTTTCCTGATTTCCCGCTGTAGGGTATCAAGCTGGGTATCATTGAGTTCCAATCCTGCCTTGATCTTGTCCCAGTGCTTCTTGGTAAACTCATCGAAGTAGTCTGTGAATACCTCTTCCATGGTCTTGCGGAGTACGCCTTTCGGCATTCGCTTTACCTGAAGCAGGAGGCATTCCTGGAGGCTTCTTCCGCCTACGCCCGCAGGGTCGAAGCTCTGCAGGACATGGAGCACGTGCTCTATCTCCTTCTCGGTTACATCGATGTTGTGATAGATCATCAGCTCATCGCTGATGCTGTCGAGATCCTTGCGAAGCAGGCCGTCGTCGTCGAGCGATCCGATGAGATATTCCATCACTTCCTTTTCCTTGTCGGTGAGGTTCTGCATATCCATCTGCTCCTTCAGCTTGTCGTAGAAGGATGTGGTGTCTCCATATACCATTTCTTCGTATTCGGCTGTGTCCTGGTTGCCGTATTTGTCGGAGCTGTAATCGGGCATCTGGTCATCCTGTCCGATGCTTTCCAGTGCCTGGTCGAGCTCGTCTTTTCTCTCTTCCTTCTCCGACTGTGCCTCGTAGGCATCATCAGAATCAGTATCACTGTCGCTATTACTGCTATCTGCACCATGTTCCAGCGGAGAATCTCCATCGTAGCTTTCGCTAAGCATATCGTCTGGATTCTCACTCTCCAGTGCAGGATTATCGTCCAGTTCGGCATTGATGCTCTCCTCGAGTTCGGTGAGGGGCATCTCCAGGAGCTTCACCTGCAGCATCTGCTGGGCGGAGAGTTTTTGTAGCTGTTGCAGCTTCTGTGCCTGTGTCTGAATGAGTTTTTGAGCCATATCTTTATTCTTGAGTTGAGCTTTTGCTGTTTATATATCTTTTTTTTTCTGTTCTGCCTGCAGTGTTTTTTCTGCTTGCAGTATTCTTTTTTCCGTTCTACTTGTAGTATTCCTGCAGGTTGATGGCAAGCTGGTTCAGCTTGTCTGGGTTTCCGTTACCATATCTGTGCCAGATATCCTTACATGCGCTAATCTGCTTGCTGTCAGGTGCTTGCTGGCGGTTGAGATAAGGGTCGCAGTATTGGTAAACGCCCATCACTTCTGCAATCAGCTTGGGTGATACCTTGATGAGTTTTCCCAGGTTGATGATTTCCGGCGTTTCAGCCACCATGGTGATGGGAGTGAGCTGGAAGTAGAGGTCGAGGATGATGATGAGCTTCACGGGGTTGAGCGATGGCTCTTCAGCGAGAGGTTCCCAATCTTTCTCGAACGACTCCTTTACTTCTACTCCTGCAAAGAAATCCTTGGCATTTCCGCATCCGTTCATAGATCGGAGAATCTTGATGTCGTGGGATAGGAGACGTGGATTATCGGCATATTTATCCCATAGCCGCTTGATGCGAGGCGTGATGCGCTGCAACTTGAACATCTGTGCGTGCAGATATTCCGGCTGGATGTGCAGTTCCAAGCTCAAATCGACTATACCTTTTGAGTATAAGGGCTTTACTCCCATCGGCTTCTTCTGGTACAGCTGGAGTAGCAGGAGCCAATAATCGTCGTTCCAAAGAGGATGTTTTGCCATATTACCTTGTTATTTATTATCTTTTGCAAAAGTACAACTTTTCGGTGGTAATACAAAATTATTTAGTGTATATTATCATAAAAATGAGGGGATTATGCCTAAAATACCTCTAGAATGCCCATAGGAAGGGGGCGGATTGCATATAAGAACTTGGCGTGTGGCATAAAAAAGTAGTGCGCAACTTCGATTCTCTCGAAATTGCGCACCTTTAATGCTATATTCCCAAATTTTTCATAACTCAAAGGAGATTATAGCTTTCACAAGCTTTTCTCCATTGCGGCGCCCGAAGCAGTCATTTACTGCTCACAGGCATCATCTTGTTATCCGATACATGTCTTTTTTTACCTTAAGTTACGCTTAACCTATCGACATTATCCTGTTCTCACTGAATAAACAATCTTTTTTTTCTTACCTTAAAACTAATAACCTAAACTAAACAACTAACAATCTTAAACCTAAAAACCTAATAACCTAAACAAAATTTCTTTTCGTCGTCCTTGAATAAACAATCTTTTTTATTACCTTATAACTAATAACCTATAAACAACTAACAATCTTAACCTAAAAACCTAATAACCTTTTGTCTTATTGACGATGCAAAGGTACGACGATTTTGCCATTCCACCAAAACTTTTATGGAGAAAATGCGAAAAAAGCCCGAATTTTTGATGTATGTCAACTATGTGTGTGCGCACACAAGTGTTATGAAGCAGATATTTGACCTACATCAACCATTTTACTTCCTATCGAAGAGAAAGGCTTCTTCGCTCATGAAAACGGCTATGGTCTTGAGGCGGAGATAGTCTTCAGAGAGATAGATGAGTCCCTGGTTGCCCCAGATCTTTCCTGCTGAGTTGCGGCAGACGTAGTATCGCTGCTCGTCTTTCTGGAAAGTGCCGATGATTTCCATCACGTGGTCATCGGTGGTGCGTAGTTGCTCAAACTCCTCCTGGCGGGAAGTAGGGGTTACGGGACGTTCGTTTTCCGGGATATCCACATAGTTGTCCTTGGCGTGGATAAAGCCTTCTTCTGAAATATCGCCCTCCCAGCATACCGGGTGGTCGTTCTCTATCGCCTTCTGAATATGGAGCATCATCTCATCCAGCGGCAGATTGAGGTAGGAGTCGTGCTGACGGTTGTCGGGAATCTCCAGGGCGAAGTACTCGCGGTAAGGGTGATGGGTGAAGCTGGTGAGCGATACATACTCTTCCGGGTAGCATACGCTGTGGGCGAACTCCAGAGGGGTATATTCGGCACCGAGCATGTGAACCTGCTTGGCAGGCATATAGCCTATCTCCTGATCAAAGAGATTGTCGAGATCATCCTTCAGCTTTCCGAACCCCGACTTCTGTGAGATGGCTGCATCGCAGAGCTGCTCCACCTTCCGGCAGAGCGTCTTGTAGTTGATATCCTTCGGATCTTCGTAGCTGTCGTAGGGTTGTGCACCATACTTATCTATATAATGTATGAGCATGGAAGCCATGCCTCGCATGCTGATGGGCTTGCTGCCTTGCGAGAGATAATACTCTATGGCTTTCTCCTGCAGCATCATTCGGGCGATGTAAGCCACAGAGAGGTTCACGGAGTCACCCTTCATGATATGTTCGCTCTCTATGGTAGCGAGCATGGCGTATGCCCAGCTGAGTTCGCTCTCGCCCTGATCCTTGACGGGAGTGGTGCTGATGAGCCTTACATGGACGGGCAGATTGTTCTTGCCCCCATCCTGAGAGGAAGGAGAGGATGATTTGCCCTGATATCCGCAGCTTACCAGAAGAAGTGCGGCGAGAAGGTGGAGAATGATGCTTCTATTCATATTATAGTTGTTGTTTATACCTTATTATATATATAAGCAGGATACCATGTATGCGATAAGGCTACCATATCGCTGGCTTTAAACAATAAAAGTTCCGCCCCACACATCTGGATGGAACGAAACTTCTATCATCGTATTTATGCTTTGTTTTCCTTTTTCGCAGCTCGCTTAGGGCTGGAGGCGATGCTCCATACACCCGCTATGATGAGCGGAAGACTCAATATCTGGCCCATATCCATAGGCAATCCTGCCTCGAAAGCCACCTGAATCTCCTTGGTGTATTCCACGAAGAAACGGAAGGTGAAGATGAGAGTAAGGCAAAGGCCGAAATAAAGTCCGCTTCCCACACTTTTAGGCCCCTTCTTCTTATAGATGAAGAGGATGAGGAGGAAGATGACGAGATAGGCTATCGCCTCGTAGAGCTGGCCGGGATGACGCGGATACTGATCTTCCTTGACGAAGATGAATGCCCAAGGCACATCGGTTACCTTGCCGATGATTTCGGAGTTCATCAGGTTGCCCAGGCGGATGAAGCAGGCGGTGATGCCTGATACGATACCCATGTTGTCGAGTAATGTCCAGCCGCCCACTTTCGTCTTGTGGCAGTAGAGCCAGATGGCGATGAACAGTCCCAGTACGCCTCCGTGGCTAGCCAGACCTTCATATCCAGTGAATTTCCAGCTGCCGTCTGCCATGTGATGCATCGGGATGAACATCTCTACCACGTGATCCCACTGGGTGAGGAAGTATTCCGGCTGGTAGAAGATGCAGTGTCCCAGTCGGGCACCCGCCAGGATGCCGACGAAGAGGTAGATGAAGAGCGGTTCAAACTTATCCTCGCCCAGCTTCTGCTCCTTGTAGAGGCGGTGCATCATCAGATAACCCAGCAGCAAGCCTACCATCCAGCAGGTGGCGTAGTATCTGATGGAGATAGGACCCAGGTGAGCCAAGATGGGATCCGGATCCCATACGATATAGTTAAGCAGATTTGCTGTCATAATCGTTTATACGTTGAAACGGAAGTGCATGATGTCGCCATCCTGTACGATGTACTCCTTGCCCTCGATGCCGAGCTTACCAGCCTCGCGTACTGCAGCTTCAGACCCATACTTGATATAGTCATCATACTTGATTACCTCTGCACGGATGAATCCCTTCTCGAAGTCGGTGTGGATCACTCCGGCACACTGAGGAGCCTTCCAGCCCTTGTGATAGGTCCATGCCTTTACCTCCATCTCACCTGCGGTGATGAATGTCTCGAGGTTCAGCAGGGCGTATGCCTTCTTGATGAGTCGGTTTACGCCGCTCTCTTCCAGGCCGAGTTCTTCGAGGAACATCAGTTTGTCCTCGTAGGTTTCGAGAGAAGCGATGTCTTCCTCTGTCTTGGCTGCGATGACCATGCACTCAGCACCTTCTTCCTTGGCGATTTCCTCTACCTTCTTGCTATACTCGTTGCCGGTCTTGGCAGAAGCTTCATCTACATTGGCTACGTAGAGTACTGGCTTGGTAGTGAGGAGGAAGAGGTCGTGAGCCACCTTCTGCTCTTCCTTGGTTTCGAAAGTAACGCCACGGGCGTTCTTTCCCTGCTCCAGAACAGCCTTGTAAGCCTCCAGAACGGTAACCATCAACTTGGCATCCTTATTGCCGGCAGCTGCAGTCTTCTGCTGCTTGGCGAGCTGAGATTCGATGGTTTCCAGGTCCTTGAGCTGCAACTCTGTATCGATGACGCTCTTATCCTCCAATGGGTCAACCTTGGCGCCACCTTCGCGCACGATGTTGTCATCGTCGAAGCAGCGGATTACGTGGATGATAGCATCGCACTCACGGATATTTCCTAAGAATTTATTACCAAGACCTTCGCCCTTGCTGGCACCCTTGACGAGACCTGCGATATCTACGATTTCGCAAGTAGCTGGGACGATGCGTCCTGGGTGAACAATCTCTGCCAACTTGTTGAGTCGCTCATCTGGTACGGTGATGACACCCAAGTTTGGTTCGATAGTACAGAAAGGGAAGTTAGCTGCCTGTGCCTTTGCACTAGACAGACAGTTGAACAGTGTAGATTTACCCACGTTTGGGAGACCTACAATACCACATTTTAATGCCATTTTATCTTTAAACGTTTAAATTTCTGGGTGCAAAGTTACACATTATAAATGAAAGATACGAAGAAATCGTGGAAAATTAACTAAAAAAGGCATCCACAGCCCCCGTGGATGCCTTTATGATAGCATTTTTTAGAGATTCTTTTCGAATTGTTTTAATACATCGCATCGGGTGGTGTATTGATCCACAATTTCCGGATGCTGATGGCTGAACTGGCTCCATTCCATCATCGCCTGATATTGAGCGGATTGTGGCTGTAGAAGCTTCTGCTCTTTCCAGTTGGCATCATAGGTAATCTTAAACCATGGATCGATGCCGATGGATGAGAGGGCATAGAGCGAATGATAGCGAAGCGTGAGGTTACTGCTTTGCTTGCTTACCTTGAGATATTTCTGAGCGATAGCTGCGAAATCGGCTTCGCCTGTGCGGGCACTATCAGTTACGCTCTTGCCATAATGGGTAAGATACCAGCAGTCGCCATAGCAGGATGCCTGATAATAGCGGGTGGCAAGCTCATAGGCAAGTTTTTCTCTAACTTCGCCTTCACGAGCCACATTGTATTGGCTGATGAGCTGGTTCATCTCCTGGCAGAATTTCCACTTCGGGTTCTCCTTCAGGTGGGCATAACAGCCCTGGATGCTCCACATGTTGGAATCATTCACCTTCTGGTGGTTGAACCAGTAAGGCACAGTATAGCTGCGCTTCTCGGCGTAGAAGCTGATGGTCTGGTTGTTGATGAACTTCAGGGATACATCCTTCTGCCAGCGGGCAGCTTCGCCAAAATTGCCTTCGGCAAGATACTTGGTGCCTATCATATCCTTGAAGAAATCGGCATTGCGATAGAGCGACTGGCAGACGTATTGCTGGAAGGCATCCTGATGAGGAGATGTGATGAAGCGATAGTAATCAGCTAGCTGCTGCGCAGAGAGCGAGTCGAGACGAAGGGCGTATTCTGATGAATAAAGATAGCGGCTGATGTATTCTTCATCCTGTTGCTCCTTGTAGAAGGTTCGCATGTAGGCATCCATCATGCCATACATCGCCGTAGCCATGCTTTCGTAATTCCTGCCAGCTTCCTGCCGGTCTTCCTTTTTCGCCTTGTCTGCCATCGTCTTGAACCGGTTGTACAGGGCGCGGTAAGCTACACGCTCCTTCACCTCTACATAGTGAATGTCGGGATTGGTGAAATCATCCTTTTTCGGGTATTCTCCCTTCGCTTTTTGGCTTTCTCCCTTTGCCATTTCGTTGAGCCATTTGAATTCACCGACCAGATATTGCGGATAATCGTTATCTACCTGTGTATTTCGGGTAGAAACCAGGAGGCGGATGGCTCTTGCATTATCCTTCATTCGCTGTGTTCCATCCAGGGCTACTGCTTCACGAATCTCCTTCCATGCTTCCTGCTGATATCCATAGAGATAATGGAGCATGGCGGTGGCAGAACGCCACAGGCAAGGATTCTGCGTCTTGCCTTCAGCGATGACCTTATTGGCAAAGGTGATGAAGTTGAGGGCTTCTTTCTGATAGATGACCTTGGCGCCTATTTCCTCAATCCACTCCTTATTTAACTGTTCTTTGGAGCGACTGTCTATCGTCTGCTGACAGTTGTTCACGAAATCCTGCACCAGATAGGTGAGCATAGCCGAGTTCGGATTCTTGAGATAAGTGCTCTGAATGCCTGCAAGATTGCGATAGTTTCGGGCGAGCACCCTGATGCTTGCCATATCTCCCTGCTCGGCATAGATATCCAGTGCCTGCTGATGTTTCCCTGTTTTCCACAAAGCCCGGGCATAAATGTTGCGCATCGCTTCCCGCCATGGTGATTTCGGAAGTCGGGAGGCAATGGCATTCCAATAGGTGATGTTCTGCTGGTGGAATCCCTTCATCATGTTGGTGCGCATGCGGAGCAGGGCATACTGGCTCTTGAGTTGGGTGCCTTTATAAATTTTGGCGGCATTGTTGAGCCGTGTCAGCGATTGCTGTATCTGCAGTCGTTCTTGCTTAGAGGCGTAATTCCAGGCATTGGGATTCAGCTTCTCGCAGGCATCCAGGTAGGCATTCAGGTTTCTTAAGTAAGAAAGCATTCCTGCATCCTTCTTGCTTTGGGCAACTTTTTTAATATCCTCCTTGTTCCATCTGTAGAAAGATAAGTTGACGGAGGATGTATTGCCGGCATACTTCTGCCAGTAGCTGGCGATGTCGTAGAGATACGCCGGCGAAGTCTGGTCGCGATTGAACACGCTGAACATATAATAGTTGTGATCAGAGTATTCGGCAACGCAGGCGTTGGCGTGGGTGCTAAATGCTGCTGCTATCACTCCTATGATTAAAAATCTTTTCATAATCTTCTGATTTAAATCGTTTGATATTATCGGTGTTGAGGTCGAAGAGAATGACCTCGCTGTTGATGTCTTCATCCTGGTGATTGATGCTTCTTACGGCTTCCATGATGTCGCTCATTTCGGGCTTTCTTATCACGATGCTGTCGTTTGGCAATACGGGGAAATCATCATCTGCATGCATGATGCCTACGAATTTTCCTTCTCTGAAGAGGACTCGCCAGCTGAAGAGCGGATAAGCGGCAGAAAGCGGCAACGGATAACTGCCCAGATGCTGGATGTAAGGAGCCACATCCTTCATATCGAGTATCGGCTTTTGGCAACTTAGCTGTTTTACATCGCCCGTATTATACATCATCAGGATGCCTCTATCCACAGGGGGTGGGGTCATCGAGAGCTGGTGTAGCCGGATGGTGGCTGACAGCTGTATCTGCTTGTTTTTGGCTTTCTCCTTTAAAATATGGAGGAATTTAAAATAAGCTTCTTGCGTTGATGCTGTCCAGTCGCAGTCTATCTGAATCTCTTTCACGTTCTCGATGTCATTGGCTTCGTTCATTTGAAGGATGCGGTTCAGAATCTTATCTGCGAGTTGCCGGGGTGTTTCATCTGAAGATTTTCTGCCCGACTTGTCGTTGCGGATAGGATTCGTCTTGGTATTTGCTTTGAAACAGTCGTTTACGATATAGACAACGGGGATAATCTCCATTCCTTTCGGCATCAGAGATTCTTTCTCCTTTTCTTCAGTTGTCCTTTTCTCATCGGCTGTATCAAATTGCAGGGTAGCATTGGGCATGATTTCTCCATCTGCATCCCTTACCACATCAAAGAATCTAACGTAGAGTCGTTTGATATGGTGTTTCTGGATGAAGTTCTTCTTGCTGCTGTCCATCTGCCAGGTCGTACTCCAATAGTAGGCGGAGCGTATGGTTTCTGTTGTTTTATCTTGTGAACAGGAAATCAAGCAGATGCAGATGAATAATGCCAGCAGCAAGCGCATTGATGTAAGATCATTCCATATTCTTCTCATCATCTATAGCGTTTTGTCGGCAAAGATAGATATTTCCTGGTGAATGTGGCAAGAAACGAGATGTAAATAAAGTTAAAAAGGTCTCATATCATATTCCTTACATTGGGAAAACGATATGAGACCTTTTGTTGGTATGATGGTTTTTATCCTTCAATTACCCCTTTCCACAAACCGTGGAGATTGCAGTATTCGCGAGCCGTAACATCCTTGGCTTCAGCGCTTGTCATGAAGATGGCTTCCGGCTTTTCGCCTGGTTTCAACTCATGGCGGAGCACATCGGTAGGGGTGAGCAGCTCAATCCACTGGATGTAATGCTCTGGGAGCATCGGATGCTCCACACTTCCTACAGTTACTCGGTAGCCGCCCTCGATAGGTTCTATCACAGGCACGTGCTTCTCCTTGGCACCATCGCTGGTGTTTTCCTTCATCAGCTTCATCGGCTCGCCACAGCAGCTGAGCACGGCTCCTGGGTTTACTACTTCTACCACGTTGCCGCAAATCTGGCAGCGATAGATTTCTCTAATCTTCGTCATAATAGTTCCTCCTATTATTTTATGAATGTGTTGCCTGAATATCAGGCTTTTCATTCAGATGATTCCTTTGTGAGGATTTCCTTCGGGTGATTCCCCAAAAGAGTCTTACTCCTCTACAGGGCTGAAATCGTCCTTGCCTACTCCGCAAAGAGGGCAAACCCAATCATCAGGGATATCCTCGAATGCTGTACCTGGAGCGATGCCGCCCTCTGGATCTCCTACTTCTGGATCATAAATCCAGCCACAAACGTCACATACATATTTCTTCATAATGTATCCTTTCTTCTTTTTATATTAATAATCTTGTTCTTGTAGTCGTTATTAGACAAGTACTGCTGTATATCTGGGAATATCCTATTGCTCAGATGTTTTGCTATACTTCTTTCTGACCGACAATGCAAAGATACAAATAGTTTTTCTAACTTCCAAATAAAATTGAATAAATTATAATTTTATTATATCTTTTAAATTCTGATAACATTGTGTTTTTCCCAAATTCCTCGTAAAACTGCTCCCTGATTTTCTCTAAGCTACCTCTAATCTTTTCCTAATCTTTCCCTGAAACTCCTTTCTTATCCCCATTCCTGGTCTTCCTTATCTCGCTGCAGACATCTTTTTTATCCTATTATATAGAGTTTTTTGTGTTTTATCGCTTTGCTCTGAAAAAAAAGTTGTATATTTGCACCATCATAACTAACTATAACAATTTTATTATGGGAATTAAAATGAATTTTAAGTCACAATTGTGTGCCGCAATCCTTACTTTGGGTTGCTCTTGCCTTTCGGCTAATGCTATGGTTGCGAATGATGCTGCCAAGGAAAATAAGGCTCAGCATTATCAGCCATCTGCAGAAAACCTGGAATCACGCAAGCAGTTCCAGGACGATAAGTTCGGTATCTTCCTGCATTGGGGATTGTACAGCATGCTCGCTACCGGCGAATGGACAATGACCAATAAGGACCTGAACTACAAGGAGTATGCCAAGCTGGCTGGCGGTTTCTATCCTTCTAAGTTTGATGCTGCCAAATGGGTGGCTGCCATCAAGGCTTCTGGTGCCAAGTATATCTGCTTCACCACTCGCCACCACGAGGGATTCTCTATGTTCAAGACCAAGTATTCTGATTATAATATTGTAGATGCTACTCCTTTCCGCCGCGACATCGTGAAGGAGCTGGCGGATGAGTGCCACAAGCAGGGCATCGCTTTGCACCTTTATTACTCTCATATTGACTGGTATCGCGAGGATGCCGTTTGGGGAAGAACAGGTAGAGGTACCGGTCGCCCTAACCCAAAGGGTAACTGGAAGAGTTACTATCAGTTTATGAACAACCAGCTTACAGAACTTCTTACCAACTACGGTAAGGTGAGATGTATCTGGTTTGACGGATGGTGGGATCAGGATCAGAATCCTAACTTCGATTGGCAGTTGCCAGAGCAGTATGCGCTTATCCATCGCCTGCAGCCAGGCTGCCTGATCGTAAACAACCATCACTCTTCTCCTTTCGAGGGTGAGGATGTTCAGGCTTTCGAGCGTGATCTTCCTGGAGAGAATAAGGCAGGATTGTCGGGTCAGGACATCAGCCGCCTGCCTCTTGAAACCTGCGAGACTATGAATGGCATGTGGGGTTATAAGATTACCGACCAAGATTATAAATCTACCAAGACTTTGGTTCATTACCTGGTGAATGCAGCTGGTAAGAATGCCAACCTGCTGATGAACATCGGCCCTCAGCCAGATGGCGAACTTCCTGCAGTTGCCTTGGAGCGTTTGGCAGAAATGGGAGAGTGGATGAAGACTTACGGCGAAACCATCTATGGTACCCGTGGTGGCATCGTGGCTCCTCATGATTGGGGTGTTACAACCCAGAAGGGCAATCGTCTCTTCGTTCATATCCTGAACCTGAAGGATAAGAGCCTCTTCCTGCCTCTCGGAAACAAGAAGGTGAAGAAGGCATTCGACTTTGCCAGCAAGAAGCCGGTGAAGATTCAGAAGTGCGAAGGCGGTGTGCTCCTGAATCTCGGTGAGGTTCCTACAGAGATGGATAAGGTTGTGGAAATCGCACTCTAAGATTGTGTGAATATTATATTGGAAAAGTGTCGTAATCTCCTGGAATATTGGAAATTGCGACACTTTTTTGTTTTGTGGAAAAATGCTATCTGCGTTATCGGAAACAATCCTTTCTTATTATCGGAAAAATCTTTTTCGTTATAGAAAAATCCTATCCCAATAGGTTGGCGATGGTTTGCTTTACTCTTTCAGCAGAAGTAACAGGAGAGTTGCTTTCATCAGCACCCTCGGCACCCATATACACGTTGGTGTTGAGCAGCTTCATCTTGCTCGGCACGTTGACTCTTGCCGAGAAGTGATATTCGTGGATACCTGTAGCATCGAAGATGGTGCGGATGTTATCCTCGTTTACGCCACATCCGGCAAGGAGGATGATTCGTCCGGCTGCTGCCTGCTTGAGCTCTGAAAGAAGCGCTACGCCTTCTACAGCCTTAGGTTGTTGACCCGATGTAAGGATACGGTCGCAACCCAGGGAGATGATGTCTTCCAAGGCTTTCTGAGGATTGGCTGCTCGGTCGAAGGCACGGTGGAAAGTAACGCTCATCGGCTTCAGTTCATTGCCGCCTTTCGCCAGTTCCACGAGTCGGCGGTTCGCCTCCATATCCACCTCTCCATCTTCTGTGAGGCATCCGATCACTACGCCATCCACGCCCAGTTTTCTGCAGAGGCGGATATCCTCCTCCATGCGTTCAATCTCCAGAGGGGTATAGAGAAAATCGCCACCACGAGGGCGAATGATGACGTGGAGCAAGGTCTTATCCAACAACTTTCGGGCAACTTTTATCTCGCCATACGATGGGGTAGTACCACCCTCAGGTATGCCTGCACACAGTTCCACACGGTTGGCTCCACCTTCCTGCGCAGCCAGACAGCTCTCTACGCTGTTGGCGCATATTTCAAACTTGAAATCGTCTCTGTTCATAGTTTCTATTTTTCTTTCTATTTAGTTATTTGATTATTACTAATTTTTACTCTTTTTACTTGAATTCTCAATATTTGCTGCAAAGATAACATTTTTTCTTTTGGGGATGGCTATTATTTCGAAAAAAAACATTATTTTTGCAGAAAGTTTGTAACGTAACATCAATATATTAACTGGAATATAATAAATATAATTAAAAAGCTAACTAACAATGAGAAAGTTTTTAGTAATGTTCGCCATTACATTCTTAGCCTCTTGGCAGACAATGTTGGCAGCAAACGGCCACTTCATTACCGATGCAGCTTATCGCACGAAAGTGGAAACGGCCTTCAAACAGAAGGTAAATCTTGTAGGTAAGCAGTTTTATGACCAGAAAATGCTCAAGCAGCAGAAAGCTACAGCCGATGAGCAGGGAGCCTTGCAGTTCCTCTATGCCTACATGCCTGTGGCTGATGTAACCGACTATCCTACCAGCTTCTTCCTGGAGAATGTGCGCACCAGCTTCGAGGCACGCCAGCAGATGGCTTGGGGAAACAAGGTGCCTGAGTTGCTCTTCCGCCATTTCGTGCTCCCTGTGCGCATCAACAATGAGAACCTGGATAATTCGCGTATGGTATTTTTCAATGAATTGAAGGAGCGCGTAAAGGGTATGGGTATGAAGGATGCTATCCTCGAGGTAAACCATTGGTGCCATGAGCTGGTAACCTATCAGCCATCCGACGGCCGTACTTCAGCACCTCTTTCTACCATCCGTTCGGCTTACGGCCGCTGCGGCGAGCAGAGTACCTTTACGGTAGCTGCCCTGAGAGCGATCGGCATTCCTGCACGCCAGGTTTATACCCCACGCTGGGCACATACCGATGATAACCACGCCTGGGTAGAGGCTTGGGCAGATGGTACCTGGTATTTCCTGGGAGCCTGCGAGCCGGAAGCTGTACTGAACCTGGCTTGGTTTAATGCTCCTGCATCCCGTGCGATGCTGATGCATACCAAGGCGTTCGGTGACTACAATGGTCCTGAGGAGGTAATGCTCCGCACTTCCAACTATACCGAGATCAACCTCATCGACAACTATGGATCTTCTGCCCGCATCGATTTCGAAATCGTAGATGCAGCAGGCAATCCTGTAGATGGTGCCAAGGTGGACTTCAAAATCTACAACTATGCAGAGTTCTGCACCGTAGTAACCAAATATACAGGTGCTGATGGTGCCACCTTCCTTTCTGCTGGCAAGGGCGATATGATGATCTGGGCATCCAAGAACGGCAAGTATGGCTTTGCCAAGGCTTCTTTCGGCAAGGACAAGAAGGTAGTGGTTCGTATGGATCATCAGGTAACTGTACCTGGCGCAGAGCAGAAGACCATCCTCTTCCGCGATTCCTTCGATATCGTTCCTCCTCCAGAGCATGCCAATATCCCGGAGGTTTCTGCCGAGGCAAGAGCCAAGAACCTGGAGCGCTTTGCCTACGAGGATTCTATCCGCCATGCCTATCTTGCAACCTTCTACAACAAGGAGAGTGCATTGCAGGCTCTGAAGGATAATGGTCTTGCTGCAGGTTCTGAGGAGAATACCCAGAAGATGGTGAAGTATCTGGTAGGTTCAAGCGGTAACCACCGTGTCATCCTCACCTTCCTGAAGAATCACAAGGACCGTATCGACCGTGTCATCAAGCTGCTCGGTACCTTGAGTGCCAAGGACTTGAGAGATATGCAGATGGATATCCTGGAAGATAACTTCAATGCCAAGAGCGATCAGCTTTCTCCTCGCGTGGAAAACGAGATGATCATCACTCCGTTCAAGCAGTTCTTCGAGAAGGAGTTTGCCAAACAGCAGGTAGCCTTCAAGAACAATCCTAATCTCTTGGTAGAGTGGGTGAAGAAGAATATCCGCATCAATCCTGACCTGAAGGCTCTGCAGATTGCCCAGACACCTATCGGCGTATATCGTTCACGCCTTACAGACGCCCGCTCTCGCAAGGTTTTCTTCGTAGATGTAGCCAGAAGCTTGGGCATCGAGGCTCAGGTGGATGAGGTGACCAAGAAGACTCAGTATAAGAATGCCAATGGTGGCGAATGGATTGACGTAGATTTCGACAATGCCGTGCAGAAGGCTTCTGCCATGGGCAAGTTCGTGATGAACTACAAGGATAATGGTGCTGTGGATGATCCTAAGTACTACAGCCACTTCACTATCCATCGCATCAACCCTGATGGTTCTACCTCTCTCCTGGAGTATCCTGAGGAGGGTTGTACCTGGAGCGGTACCTTCAAGAATGGTGTTGATCTGGATGAGGGCGATTATGCCCTGGTATCTGGTACCCGTCTTGCCAATGGTGGTGTACTGGCAGAGATGCAGCTGTTCCATGTAAAGCAGGGTGCTACTACCCAGGTGAATATGAACCTGCGCAGTTCTGAGACAGAGATTACCGTAAAGGGTAACTTCAATTCAGAATCCAAGTTCATCCTCTTGCCAAGCAATCAGGAGGTTAGCCTTTTGAGCCAGACAGGTCGCGGCTACTTCGTAACAGGTATGATCGGTGTAGGTCAGGAGCCAACCAACCACGCCTTGAAGGATATCGCCAAGGTGGCACAGGTATTCGAGAAGTGGGGTCGTCCTATCGTTATTCTCTTTGAGGATGAGGCATCTGCCAAGAAGTTCAGAATCTCAGAGTTCCCTGGTTTGCCAAAGAACATCATCTTCGGTATCGACAAGGATGGTTCCTGCCGCAAGGAGATGGTGGAGAACATGAAGCTTCAGAACAAGAACCTGCTTCCTATCTTCACGATTTCTGATACCTTCAACAGAGTGGTATTCCTCTCTCAGGGTTATACCATCGGATTGGGTGAGCAGCTGGAATCTGTGATCAAGAGATTATAAAATCTGAGCGTTTCTGTGTCTCACTTCATTTACGCTAGTACTTTTTGCGTGAGAGATAGTGCAAACTCTATATAATAATAAAAGCCCAGGGCATTCCGCTCTGGGCTTTTATTTTGCTGTTATTTCTTCACGGAGATGGTTTTGATCTCCACCTGCATATCCTTGTCGGCTGTACGGTTCTTGGTAAGCCACTTCTGGAAATCCTCGTACTTCAACTCTCTAGGCAAACCGGCTACGGCATTGTCTATCGCCTTGACGAATGGGTTTGGCGAACTGATAACATAGATATAATTCGTTTCTGCCGCCTTTTCGCAGGTCATGTTATATTCATCTACGTCTGCCGGCTGAAAGAGCGGTGCAGCCGTCTTGGAATTGAAAAATACGTATCTCGTGTTGGCATCCACCCTCACCTTGCCATCCTGCGATGACTGATAAGGCAGGAGACAGTAGGCATTCTTGCTGTCATCTATCAGATAAACGGCTACGTATCCCTTGGCAGATGACTGGTAGGAGAGATAGAGATCGTCGCCACTCTTGAAGTTGTCGCTTTCGAATCTATCTTCTGTACCATTTCTCAGAATCTTGGCCACGAAACTGTTCTGTGTGGCAACCAGCTCCCGTGCCTTTCCGCTTACCGAGCATTTCACCACCAGCATGCCCTGTTCGTAACTGATCTCATACTTAGGTTCGCCGATGGTTTCCAGCCATTCACCCTTCACGTCGCTGCTGCTCAGCGAGGTGAAATCCGTCTGGGTAGAGCCGTTGGTATTGTTCATCAGGGTAGCGTTATGTTGCGCCACCACGGTGCCGAACTCATCGCCCAAGGCTTGAATCTGCGCTCTGCTCAGAGCCGTCTTCTTGGCTTGCTCCAGCGAAACGTTTTCCGGTGCATGGTAGATGTATTCTCCGTGCACTTTCCTGGTGCGCTGGGCATTGCTGGTTGTAGCTACGCCCAGGAACATCAGAATCATCACAAAAATGTAGTGTCTCATCCTTGCTGATTTTTATGTTATTCTTATTTCAGTTTCAGCTCTTTCCAGCCTGCTGCAAGCGAGGTAGAAGGTGTGGCGGTAGGAGTCTGAACCTTGCGGTTGATAACCACTGACTGCTGCTTCACATTTTCAGAGATGTAGCTTTCAAGTTCGCCGAGGCTTACATCACCCTTGGTTTCCTGGAGTTTCTTCAGGAGATAGTAGGTGAACAGTCCATGCCCCTTGGCTGAGTATGGGAATGCAGTTTCATCGCCCGATGCCGCACTGAATACCACCATGTTGCCACGTGGATCTTCCTGCTTAGCCTTCAGCGCTACGCCACGGGCAGAAGCCAGCATGCCTTCCTCGCGCTTCGAGCCGCTGAAGCAGGCATCCAGGAACACCACAATCTCCTTTGCCTTGGTAGAACCCAACTCGGCATAGAGCTTGTTCAGAGAGTAGCAACCCTCTGTCTGGGTGCCGTCGGCATCGGTAGGAAGCAGGTAGGCATCCTTCGTAGATTCGTTAGGAATACCATGACCGGCATAGTAGAATACGATGTTGATGTCGCCGTTGAATGCGCTGGCGATGTTCTTGATATCGCGCATGGCGCGGAGCATCGTACCGTATGAGGCATCCGCATAGTAGCGCACGTTTTCTGCCGGCATACCCAGGGTCTTCTCGCAGTACTTGGAGAAGGCAAGACCATCGTTCAGAGCCAGTGGTACGCCTGCCACATTACTGTAGTTCTGGTTGGCGATGACCACGGCAAAGGTCTTGGTGTTGCTGGTTGGATTCTCTGGGATATTCTCATCCACATCCGATGTTCCCAGCTTCACGTTCTGCTGCTGTACCGTCTGCTTGTTTGCATTCTCGTTGGATGCCAGCATATTGGCGGTGATAGGGTCGAAGTGCACCTCTACGTTGGTGGCGGTATAGTTGAGCGCTGCTGCGTTGTCGTACTGATACTGCTTGCCCGAAGGGGTGATGATGGTAAGCTTGGCGAGTGCCAGGTGATCCTTGTCGATGAAGTACTGTGGATCCTTAAACTGCATACCGTTCCAGTTGGAAGCGAAGATGCGTGCCTCGTTGTTGGCTCTTGGCACCGGTACGATCATCTCGCCGAGAACAGGCGATGTTACCAGGAATACCTCGTGGTCGGCATCGTATGGTTTCAGTTCCAGATGACGCAGGTTTACTCTTGATTCGTACTTGCTGATGTATTCCTGCTGCGCAAGTCGCTGCATCTCGGCAATCTTGGCATCTCGGTTCTTCTCGGTCATACGGGCGCGATACTCATCTAGAGTCTCGTAGCTGTCCTTCTTCTGCCATTTGTCGATGCGGTTTTCGATGAATGGGATGGCGAAGGCAGAGTAAGCAGGGATTCCCTTCTCCTCTGCAGCACTCTGGTCGTTGCTTAGTGTCTGTGTCTGAGGTGCAGCGGCAGCGATGGTTGGCTTTACCTCGCCATTGAACTCGATGAGCTGAGGAATCACGTTCGACTCGATCTTACCGCCTCCGAGCGAAGCCAGCTTGTTGTTGATGATATTGAAGTTCTCCTTATCACCTACACACTTGTATGCGATGGCGAGTGCCTGGGTGTATTTCAGCGAAAGAGGGTCGCTGATGATGATGTTCTTGATGTGACCTATGGAATAGGTGAAATAATCCTTATATACGGTCTCCAGATCCTTGATGTGAGGATCGTTTTCCTTGAGTTCCAGCGCCTGGTTATAGTTTTGCACACCTATGTTATAGTTGTTGATAGCCAGGTGCTTCAATACATCAAGAGCCTTTGGATGAGCTACTTGCAGTTTCTTGTAGATATCGAGCGCCTGCTCGAAATGATGGCCTTCCTCATAGAGTTTTCCCTGGATGTTGAGAAGGGTCTCATCGTCTGGGCGGAGGGCAAGGCCCTTGCCTACGAACTTCTGGAGGTTGGCATTGTCCTTGTGGTCGATGCAGAGGTTTACTGCCGACGAAATGATGTCATAGTCGGTAGGATAGTTATCAGATGCCTGTTCGAGAGTGATGACGGCAAGCTGATATTTATTGGATTGTGCGCAAGCCTTGATGAGGTTGACGAATACCGATTTACGGTACTTCTCGTCACCCGAACGGAGATAAGCTTGCAGGTATGGAATAGCTTCCTCATACTGGCGGCGGTTTACCAGATTGGCTGCCGCAAAGTAAGAGAGCTGTGAATAGGCATTTTGAGAGGTGTAACCACCATCGGCAAAGTCGGATAAGCCGACAACATCCACGTAGGCACGTGCAAACTTGATGGCGTTTCCTGTGCTCTGGTTGTTACTGTTATAGGCAGCGGCATTAGGCAGGAAAGCAATGATATTCTTCATGTTGGCCATCGCCTGTGAATATTCGGCACTCGTCTTCTCAGAGTGGGTAATGATGGCGTAAGTTGCCGTATAGCAACGATATAGCGCGTCGTACATCTGGGATTTGTCCTCGTCTTTATTGGCGAGCTGAACAAACTCTCTGTAGGCGTCGTTAGAGTCAGTTATCGTCTGGGCAGCCAGTTTGCTGCCCGACGATAAGAGTAAAATAGATATTGCAATAAATACTTTCTTCATTATAGAATCCATCAATATTAGAATACATCAATAAAGGTGAACTTCACGCCAATACGGCGGTATTCTCCACCCTTGTTCTCAGATACTTCGATATAAGTATCATAAGAGGTCTTCATCTTCTGGAGTGCTGGGATATTCTTCTCGATATAATCCTTCACACCCATGGCACGCAAGTAAGCCAGCTGATCGTTCTCGCCGATACCGGTAGATTTGGTTACGGTGATATTGCTCAGTTCGCCGTTCTTGTGTACTGGTTCCTGCTCGAAGTCGCCATAGCAGCCATCGTATGCCACGGTGCGGCTGAATGGCAAGGCATCTGCCATACCGGTAATCTGAATCTTCACCTGCTTGCCCTCTGCGGTATATTTGGCGAAATCTTCCTCCAAAGCCTTCTTCACGATGGCGAGCATTGCCTGAGCGGCATTGGATTCTTCTACCTTGAAGCGACCTGGTGCAAAGTCATCCTTGGCAGAGAACTCCTCATCTACGGTATAAGATACATCTACATCATAGTTGAAGATGTTCTTACCTGATGCATCGGTGGCGTTGGCTACCTTGGTATGTACATCAATCTTGGTATGGTCGGAGATGATGTTCTGTTCCTGGGCATTCTTCATGATCTTGTTCTTGATTTCCTCAAGCTTCAACTCTTCCATCTTGGCACCCTGAAGCTGCTCGAATGGTACGAAGTTGTCGTCTGACTCCAAGAATGCCAATGACTTACGCTCGGTGTTGTCGAATACGTATTTCTTGCCTGTCTTCTTGTTGATAACCTCGGTATATACAAGCTCGAATTCATCCTTGTCGTTCAATCCATACTGGGTATTGGTGAATTCCAGGCTTCCTGCATCCATGCCTTCCAACTCGCTAACAGGTACTGTCAGGTAGATGCTTGGCATGTTGTTGAATTCCAGGGTCAACATATTCATATCTGAGTTATAATTACCGAGCTTTACGTCGGATGTGGTGAGGAGATTATCTGCCATATTGGTAGCAATCTGTGACTCGAAGAGGCGCATCTGCTTCAATCTTGACTCCTCGTTCACACGGGCATTGTAGTCGTCAAGGCTCTCGCCTTCCATACGCTTCATCCACTCATCCATACGGCTGTTCAACTCATTCTTCAGCTTCTCCTGACGGTTAGGACTCAGGAATCCTACCGGGGTAAAGACGATTCCGCTGGTATAGTTGTGTACCAGGTAGATATCATTCTCCACGTTCTTTGAGAAGTTGATGTACTTGATTCCGCCTTCCTTTGCATCCACGTACTGGCGGTCGTCCTCATTGAGCAGGTTGATGAAAGCCACACGCTGGTCGCCTGTTACGATAGCCAGATACTTGTTTTCCGGGTGGAAGAAGCATCTTTCAGCGATACCCATGGCATCGAAGTGCTTGCTCACGGTGAAAGTCTTAGTATCATATACATCGCAGGTTCCGTCTGCTGCGAGAACAGCCATCTGCTTGCTGTTGCTTGAGAAGGCTACGTCCTTGAAATCTGCCTTGAGCGGAAGGGTAGTGCGCACGGTTTCATTCTCCAGGTTGATGACCTGAAGCTTATCCTTGGTGCTGGCGATGAGGAAGAATCCGTTAGGGCTTGCATCGAGGCGGGTAGCTGGTTCGTTGATGGCGAAACTCTTCACCTCGCGGGTCTTGCGGGTTTCAAAGATGTGGATTTTGGAATCCGATCCCATCACGTAGAGGAACTTGGCGTTTGGTGAATAGCAGATAGCCAGTGGCTTAAACAGCTTGTTGGTCGTAATCTTGCCCAATTGCTGATCCTTGGTCATCAAACTAAATACATCTACGGTATTCTTGTCTTTCTTGCTGTCAATGAAGGCATACGAACTACCACTAGGGTTGATGGTAAGTGCATTGATGCGATTACCGGTGTACATCAGGTAGTTACGCATATTATAGATTTCATTGCCATTGTAGTAGTAGTAGCCACTATAGTAGTTGGCAAGTCCATCTGGTACCTTATTGAATTTTACCTTGATTTCGTGCAGCTGCTTTTTCTCAGCCTCCTGTGCAGAGAGGCTGAGTGCAGTGCATCCTAACAGGCAAACAATTGCCAATGTAGTCTTTTTCATGTGACTTTGCAAATATTATTTTGTTCCCAATACGTTATCAAGTTTCTTGTGAAGCTCCTCACTCTCGTTTTCGAGGCTCTGGCGGATGGCATTCTTGGCTGCAGCCTTAGCCATGGCTCCATTGTATGCGATGCGGACGAGTACTTCCTTGTTCTTGTTCTTCAAGGTACGGTAGCACTCCATGACTGTGATAGTTCTGCCGATGCTCTGTACGATGAGGCTCTTGCTGGCCATGATACTCTTGGTAACGGTAACTGCTTCTTCCATGGCAAGCTGCTGGGTAGCTACAGAGTTGTCGATAAGACCTGAAACTTCTGTCTGAATCTGAGCTGCAAGGTTCTGCTTGGCCAGTTCCATGGCTTGCATCTTGGCACCGTCATAGTTCTCACCGATACTCATGGCTTCACCCATGATGTACATTGGGTACATGGATTCGTCATACTGATACTGCATAGCGTATGACTTATCCAACTGCTTTTCCAGTGGGAGTGCACCAGGAGCTGTCTGCCAGCCTTCTTTCTGAAGCTTCTTGGCTTCTTTCTTAGCAGCCTTTGATGCTTTCTCGTTGAGTTCAGACTTAGATGCCTTGAGCATCTCCAAGCGTTCTTTTCTTAAGTCCTTAGCATTCTGTGCCTGGGCAAATGAACTGATAGGTGCTGCCGTCAGGCAAAGCAAACCTACAAGAAAAAATAGATGTTTCATAAGCTTTGATTTTTTTTATATTATCATTCCTTTTTCTATGCAAAGGTAGGAAAAAAAAGCCAATATCTGTTGGTTCATTTTGGTTCAATTCTCCTTGTATTACCTATACTTGATAGATTTCTGCTACAAATATACAAAAAATATATAAAAGAATCTCATAAATCCTCAAAAAAAGCCACAAATGGCTTGTTTTTTACCATTTGCAGCTATTTTTTGTTTAAATGAACGCCCTGATAGACTTCTTCTTAATGCGCTTCCAGCCAGTTCTTTCCCCAGCCGGCATCAGCAATCAAAGGAACCTTGAGCTTATAGGCATTCTCCATTTCCTCTATCACGATTTTCTCTACCTTCTCTTTTTCCTCTGGATAAACAGAGAAGTTGAGTTCATCGTGTACCTGGATGATCATCTTACTCTTGATGCCCTCTGCCTTGAATCGGTTGAAGATCTTCACCATGGCCACCTTGATGATGTCGGCTTCTGATCCCTGGATAGGGGCATTGATGGCATTGCGCTCTGCGAAGCCTCTTACTGTGCCGTTCTTGCTGTTGATATCTGGCAGGTAGCGGCGACGGTGGAAGAGGGTTTCGGCATAGCCTTTCTCCCTTGCTATCTCTTTCGACTTCTCCATATAGGCATGTACGCCAGGGAAGGTGCGGAAGTAATCTTCTATGATTTGCTTCGCCTCTCGGTTCTCGATGTTCATGCGCTGAGCAAGGCCGAAGGTGGTGATGCCGTAAATGATACCGAAGTTGGCCGTCTTTGCTTTCTTGCGCTGGGCATCGGTTACGTCCTTGATGTCTTCATGCCAGATCTTGGCTGCAGTAGCTGCGTGGATGTCTGATCCTTCCAGGAATGCCTCTACCATATTATGATCTTCGCTCAGGTGTGCCATGATGCGGAGTTCTATCTGGGAGTAATCTGCAGAAAAGAACAGACATCCCGGCTCTGGGATAAAGCATCTTCTTATCTCCTTTCCGTCATCATCGCGCACAGGGATATTTTGCAGGTTTGGATCGCTGGATGACAGGCGCCCCGTAGCGGTGATGGTTTGGTTGAAAGAAGCATGAATATGACCTGTACGAGGATTGATGAGCTTAGGGAGGGCATCTACGTAGGTTCCCAACAGTTTCTTTAATCCTCTGTAGTTCAGAATTTCATCGATGATTGGACTCTTGCTGCGCAATTGCTGCAATACTTCCTCGCTCGTTACGTACTGTCCGGTCTTTGTCTTCTTTGGCTTTTCCACAATCTTCATCTTGCCGAAGAGAATCTCGCCTACCTGACGTGGAGAACCGATATTGAATGATTCGCCTGCCAACTCATAGATATGATGTTCTATCTCATTGAGTCGATTGGTTAAATTATTAGACGTTTCCTTCAGTGTATCTGTGTCTATACATACGCCAGTCATCTCCATGTGGGCAAGAACAGGCACCAGTGGCATCTCCACATTCCAGAATAATTCCTCGCACTCTATCTCCTTGAGCTTTGGTTCGAGTACATTCTTCAGGCGCAGGGTGATGTCGGCATCTTCTGCTGCATACTCGTAAACTTCTGCCGGAGACAGGTCGCGCATTGATTTCTGGTTCTTTCCCTTAGGACCTATCAACTCTTCTATGTGAACCGTCTGGTATTTGAGATATACCTCGGCGAGGTAATCCATATTGTGATAAAGCTCCGGCTGGATGAGATAATGAGCAATCATCGTATCGAACATCTTTCCCTGTATCTCCACTCCGTAATTCATCAGCACTTCGTAATCGTACTTGATGTTTTGTCCCACTTTCAGAATTTCCGGGTTCTCGTAGAGCGGTTTGAAGATGTTTACGAATTTTAAGGCTTCTTCACGTTCCGCTGGAATTGCTACGTAGAAAGCCTCTTTCTCCTTTACTGCAAAGCTCAATCCCACCAATTCTGCATCTATTGTAGAGGTGGAAGTGGTCTCGGTATCTAAACTGAGAATTTGCTTTGTAATTAAATAATCAAAAAGACTTTGTGCATCTTCTTCTGTTTCAATGAGTTTGTATGTATGAGCGACCGTTTTAATGGTCTCAAAACTTGTGTTTTCTTCCTCTTCTTGCCCATCGTCTTGCTGTGCGCCAAAGAGATCAAGCTCTCCTGTAGCCTTTGTTTGCACTTTTTGAGGTTTTTTAAGAACGCGCTTGGCGAACGACTTAAACTCCAGATCGGTGAAGATTTCATCCAGCTTGGCATTGTCTGGTTCTTCCAGTTTTAGATCTTCCATCTTGAGTTCTACCGGAACATCGGTTCTGATGGTTGCCAGGAACTTTGAAATCTTGATATCCTCTATGGCATCCTCTACTTTCTCGCGGAGCTTGCCTTTCACCTCGGCGCTATTTTCTATCAATCCCTCTACGCTTCCAAACTGGTTGATGAGTTTGATGGCAGTTTTCTCTCCAACACCCGGGCATCCAGGGAAGTTGTCGGCAGAGTCACCCATCAATGCCAGAAGATCGATAACCTGGAGTGGGGAAGAGATGCTGTATTTCTCTTCAATCTCGGCAACGCCCAACTTCTCGTAACCACCGCCATGTCGTGGGCGGAACATGAATACGTTGTCTCTTACCAGCTGGGCATAATCCTTATCTGGTGTGAGCATATAGGTTTCTATACCCATCTCGCCTGCCTTCAAGGCAACGGTACCAATGATATCATCCGCCTCGAAACCATCCACTTGAAGAATAGGAATGTGATAAGCCTCCAGGATATTCTTGATGATAGGTACCGAGAGCTTGATGTCTTCCGGTGTCTCTTCTCGCTGTGCCTTATACGCAGGAAAAGCCTCGTGGCGGAAGGTTTTGCCATGGTCGAAAGCCACCGCAATATGGGTTGGCTTCTCCTTGGTGAGTATCTCGTTGAGGGTATTGCAGAAGCCCATTACACACGAAGTATTAAGTCCCTTCGAATTGATTCGAGGGGCTTTCATAAAGGCATAATACGACCTATAAATGAGCGCATATGCGTCTAAAAGGAACAATTTATCCATAATATTCATTTTTATGGTGTAAAATTACTAAAAAAATGCGATATTTCAAGAATAAATGCGTAATTTTGTATCAAATTTTAGAATTAATGGACTATTTATCACTTATTAAGCAGCCTATTGAGGCAGAATTGGCAGATTTTGTTGATTTGTTCAACAAATCTTTGATGCATAGCGATGGCCTTCTTTCCCAGGTGCTCGACCATATCCGTCAGCGCGCTGGTAAACGAATGCGCCCTATGCTCATCCTGTTGATGGCGCGAAATTTCGGCAAGGTTTCAGAGGTTACCCAGCATTCGGCAGTCGGTTTGGAGTTGCTCCATACCGCCTCTCTTGTGCATGATGATGTGGTAGATGAAAGCGGCGAGCGTCGTGGTCAGGCAAGTGTGAATGCTACTTATAACAATAAGGTAGCCGTGCTTGTTGGTGACTATATTCTTTCTACCGCTTTGCTTAATGTTTCCTATTCACACTCCGAGGAAATCGTACGCAATCTGGCCGAATTGGGTCGTATCTTGTCGAATGGTGAGATACTTCAGCTCAACAGTATTAGTAATGATGAAATCTCAGAAGAGATATATTATCAGGTAATCAAACAGAAAACAGCTGCTCTCTTTGAGGCTTGTGCAGGTATTGGTGCAATGTCAACCCATGCTTCTGCCGTAGAGATTGAAGAGGCTAAGCGATTCGGTCAGAACCTGGGTATTATCTTCCAGATTCGTGATGACATCTTTGATTATTACGACTCCAAGGAGATAGGTAAACCTACCGGAAATGATATGACCGAGGGTAAGCTTACGCTTCCTGTAATCTATGCCTTGAAATCTACTGGTGATGAGGAGATGCTGAAGCTTGCACGAAAGGTGAAGGCTCGTACGGTATCGCGAGAAGAGATTGCTCAGCTTGTAGCATTTACCAAGGAAAATGGAGGTATCGAATACGCTGATAAGCGTATGTGGGATTTCCATGCTGAGGCGATGACTTTCCTCGATACCTATGTGGAGGATAAGAGCATCTATAATGCGCTGAAGGCTTATCTGGATTTTGTGATTGAACGCAAGGCGTAATATCATTTAATCATGCAACTTTGATTTATTGAAACTTGATATACATTAAAGGAAAGGGCTGATTCTCACGGTGAGAATCAGCCCTTTATCTTTTATCTATCTACTTTGTCAAGATTTGATTTACACTATAGCCTTTTAGAAGTACTTGATTTCCTTTCCTACAAGCTCGCTCAAGAGGAGGTTGGTAAGACGTGAGGTTCCAAGGCGCAACCACTCGTTAGTAAGCCACTTTTCACCCAAAACTTCCTTCACGATGGTGTAGTAAACCACTGCGTCGTGAACGGTATTGATGCCGCCGGCAGGCTTGAAACCAATCTGAATGCCAGTCTTCTCATAATATGCCTTGATTGCCTGGCACATTACGTAAGCTGCTTCTGGAGTAGCTGAAACCTTCTCCTTACCGGTAGAAGTCTTGATGTAATCAGAACCTGCATACATAGCAAGAATAGAAGCTTTCATAATATTGCTGCAGTTCTTCAGGTCGCCTGTTTCCAGGATACATTTCATCTTATGCTCGCCGCAGGTTGCCTTCAGCTCCTGGATATCATCACAGAGACCTTCGTAATCCTCGCTGAAGAATTTGCCAACTGGCATAACGATATCTACCTCTGTAGCACCATCCTTGATAGCCATGGCTGTCTCGGCAATCTTTACCTCGATAAATGTCTGAGAAGATGGGAAATTACCGCTTACAACTGCGATTTCTACGCCATCTACCTCCAGACTCTGACTGATAAGTCCTGCGAAGTTAGGGTAGGTGCATACGGTTGCTACGTGAGGAAGTTCAGGATAATCCTTGGCAAATTGATTTACTTTCTCAATCATTGCCAGGATGCTTTCTTCTGTATCTTCTGTATGAAGAGATGTAAGTTCGATGCTGCCAAAGAGGAATTTCTTCACCTCCATGGTCTCGTTTTCTGCTACCTTCTCGTCAAGAATCTTCTTTACTTCTGCTGCTACTTCCTCATCGTTGAGGTCGCAGTTATACTGTTTCAAGACAGATAAATACTTATCGTCTGACTCGCTGTATTGTCCCTGCTGCTGTGCAAGAACCTGTTCTTTAATGCTGCTCATACTTAATGTTACTTGTTTAATTATTAAAGTTGAGTTATCTATATTATTCTTTAATTTTCGGTTTTACTCCTTCAATTTTGGAGGTGCTTCTTCCTTCAATTTCGGTTTTCTTCCTTCAATTTTGAATCATTATGATCCTTCAATTTCGGGTTATTCTTATGCCTTTCCGAATCCCTTTGGGTCTTTTTGTCGATGCTTTTCTGAAGTTCTTCTGTAAGATCGATACCCGTTTGGTTAGCCAGACAGATGAGAACCCAGAGAACGTCTGCCATTTCCTCGCCGAGGTTAGGCTTTTCGCCCTTCTTGAAGCTCTGGTCGCCGTATGTTCGGGCGATGACACGAGCCAGTTCTCCTACTTCTTCCGTAAGACAAGCCATATTGGTAAGTTCGCTGAAATAGCGAACGCCATATTCCTTAATCCACTTATCTACTGCTTCCTGTGCTTCTTTTATAGTCATCTTTTATTCTTTATTATGAGTATCCATCATGATGGTAACCGGACCGTCATTCAGTAATTCTACCTTCATGTCGGCGCCAAATTCGCCTGTTCCTACTGGCTTTCCGAGTGCATCGGACAGCTTTTTGCAGAACTCTTCATAGAGTGGAATACTGATTTCGTGCTTGGCAGCTCTTAGCCAGCTAGGGCGATTACCCTTCTTGTAGCTGGCGAATAGGGTGAACTGGCTAATCACCAGAACCTCGCCGTTTACATCCGTGATAGAGCGGTTCATTACGTGATTTTCGTCGTCGAAAACACGAAGGCCTATGACCTTTCTAACCAACCAATCTACGTCTTCAGATGTGTCGCTTTCCTCAATGCCAAGAAGGATAAGATAGCCTTGTTTGATGGCTGATTTTACTTCTCCTTCGATGGTAACAGAGGCATGGCCGACACGCTGTATTACTATTCTCATATTACTACTTTGAACTTTGAATGTTGAACATTGAACTTTATGAATAGCATTTTGTGGAATCCTGGGTTCTGTTCAATCTTTATTATTATTATTTAGTTTCAACTGCAAATATACGACTTTTATTTCATATTCTCGCTCTTTTCTGTGAAATATTTCACGAGAATCTCGGCTTTATGAGGTCCTAATACCTCTGAAAGTTGTTCCTGTGATGCTTCTTTTATCTTTTTCACGCTCTTAAACTTGCTCAGGAGTGCCTCTTTTGCCTTAGGACCGATGCCTTTGATGTCGTCTAACTCAGAATGGAGAGCGTGCTTGCTTCGCTTGTCGCGATGGAAGGTGATGGCGTATCTATGTACCTCGTCCTGTATCTGCGTCAATACCTTGAAAAGCTCGCTTTCCGGTGGTAGAGCGATGGTTTGTGGCGGAAAACCGTAGAGAAGTTCATTGGTGCGATGGCGGTCGTCCTTGGCAAGACCAGCGATAGGGATTTCCAGGTGCAGTTCGTCTTCTATCACCTCTCTTACCACCTCCATCTGCCCCTTGCCACCATCGGTGATGATGAGGTCTGGAAGTGGTGTTTCTTCCTCTATCATGCGGCTGTATCTGCGTCTTACCACCTCCTGCATCGAAGCATAATCATCCGGTCCTTCCACCGTCTTGATGTTGTATTTACGGTAGTCTTTTCGGGATGGTTTCATACCTTTATATACAATACATCCAGCCACGGCATCGGTACCCGATATGTTGGAATTATCAAAGCATTCTATCTGGTAAGGCATCTTTGGAAGCTTCAGTTTCGATTGCAATTCCTTCATCAATCGGGTTTGCTTCTGTTCCGGATTGAGCTTTTCTGCCTGCTTCAAACGGTCGAATTTATACTGCTTGCAGTTCATTTCCGATAGTTCCAGAAGGTGCTTCTTGTCGCCCCTCTGAGGCACGAAGAAGGTGGCATCTTTCAGCTTCCATTCCATCTCGAAAGGTACGATGATCTCCTTCGAAGTGGAGTGGAAACGCTCTCTGATTTCCGGTATGGCGGTAATCAGAAGTTCCTCGTCGCTCTCCTCCAACTTGCGCTTGTACTCGTAGGTAAAGCTCTGGTTGATGGTGCCGTTTTTTACGTGAATATAGTTGATGAAGGCGTTCTTATTGGTGTCATCATTCACGATCGTGAAGACATCCACATCGGTAATCGTATGGCTTACCACCTCGCTTTTTGCCTCAAAATCATCCAGCAACTGGTACTTTTTCTTGTATTCTTCGGCTATCTCAAAGCGGAGAAGTTCGGCATTTTTCATCATCAGATCATAGAGATATTTGCTTACTTCCCGGGTGTTTCCCTTCAGAATTTCACGCGCCTGGCGCATGTTTTCCTGGTACTCCTCATAGCTCTGTCTGTTGATGCAAGGGGCACCGCAGTTATGAATATGGTACTCTAGGCAGGGCTTATATTTGCCTTCCGCCACGCCTTCTTTGGTGATAGGAAACCTGCAAGTACGGGGTTTATATAGCTTCTTGATGACCTCCAGAACGGCATACATACTGCCCACATGAGGGTAAGGACCGAAGAAAGTTCCCACCTTTTTATTGATATGGCGCGTCTTGAAAATGCGGGGAAAATACTCGTTTGTAACGCATATAGAGGGGTAGGTTTTGCCGTCTTTCAGCAAAACATTATACCTTGGATTATACTTTTTAATAAGGCTGTTTTCCAGCAAAAGTGCATCTTCTTCGGTGTTCACGACGGTGTATGAGATGTCGAAAATCTTAGAAACAAGTACCTTTGTCTTGTATCTATCTACCTCTTTATGGAAGTAGGAAGATACTCTTCTCTTCAGATTTTTCGCCTTTCCTACATATATAATCGTGTGATTCTCGTCGTAATATTGATAGCTTCCCGGTTTCTCCGGCATGCTTAAAACGATGCTTTTCAACCGCGCTAATCTTTCCTCATTTTCTTGTTTCGTCATACCTTTATGGGGTTAAAATAGGGTGAAAGAGCGTTGCTGTTTCACGTGAAACGGCAACGCCCGTATGCTTTATAGCTGCAGAATTATATGCATTAATCAAGCATTTTTCATGCTTTACAACTGCAATAACGTAGATACTTCTACATCCTCATCGAAGTTCTTTCTGCCTTCGAAATTCTCGTTTACGAGCTCGATGATGAAGTTAGCATACACCTTCTTTGGGTGGAATTTCTTCACCAGATTGCAGGCTGCCTTCATGGTTCCGCCGGTAGCGAGAAGGTCGTCGTGAAGGAGGATTATGTCGTTCTCGTTGATGGCATCTTCGTGGATTTCGATGGTGTCCATACCGTATTCTTTCGCATAGCTTTCCTGTACTGTTTTGCATGGAAGCTTACCTGGCTTTCGGCATAAAACTACGCCTGCGCCGAGACGGATTGCGAGGGCAGAAGACATCACGAAACCACGTGATTCGATGCCTACAATCTTGGTAATACCTTTGTCTTTGTAGATCTCATACATCTCATCGCAGATCTCTTTAAGAGACTCTGGATTCTTAAACAGGGTACTTACATCGCGGAAGTTTACCCCCTTGATTGGCCAATCTGGAATGCAACGCAGATTGTCTAATAATAGCTGATTGTTCATTGTCTTTTATACTATAAATTAATACTATATTCTTTATTGTTTCTTCGAGTTTTGGCAGCTTTTACCGGCTGTGTTCCACGGAAACACTGAAGTTTTGCTTTAACCACAATTTACTTGATGCAAAAGGCTCTAAGCTCTTTGTTATCAAATGCTTTATGTAAGAGTGGTTTCACGTGAAACATTGCTGAGAATCCCTTGTTTTGCAGGTTTTTCTTGCTGAAACCGCCAATTCTTCTGCTTGTCTTCTAGGTAAGACGAGCAATGCATCTTTGCTTATCTTCCCAGTAGGATGAGCAGTACATTGATGTCGCTTGGAGATACACCTGGAATTCGGCTTGCCTGAGCCAACGTGTCAGGGTCGATGCGCTCGAGCTTTTGTCGTCCTTCTGTTGAGATTTCGAGAATCTCAGAGTAGTTGAAGCGTCCCTTGATTCTGATGTTCTCCAGACGGCGCATCTTGTCGGCGATGAGTCGCTCGCGCTCGATGTATCCTTTGTACTTCATCTTGATTTCTGCCGCCTCGGCAATCTCTTCTTTCCGGTTGCCTGGTGCTTCCATCGCTGCCTTCAGGTCGGGGATGATTTCCGACAGGTTCTGAAGGTTGAGATGCGGACGAGCCACGAGGTCGATGAGCTTGCAGCCGGCGCGGAGTGGAGTAGTGCCGAGTGCTTCGAGCTTCGGATTGATCTCGTCTTTCTTGATAGGATAGTTGGCACAGAAGTCGATGATTCTTTCAATGGCATCTTTCTTCTCCATCCACCAGTCGTAACGTTCGCGCTTGGCGATGCCGAGCTCGTATGCTTTTTCCGTGAGTCGGGCATCGGCATCGTCCTGACGGAGCAGGATGCGGTACTCAGCTCTTGAGGTGAACATACGGTATGGTTCATCTACACCCTTTGTGGTGAGGTCATCGATGAGTACGCCGATGTAACTCTCGTCTCGCTTCATCTCGAACGTCTTGTCGCCCACACAATGAAGCGCAGCGTTGATTCCGGCAACCGTGCCCTGACCTCCTGCTTCTTCGTAACCGGTGGTTCCGTTTACCTGTCCGGCAAAGAAAAGTCCCTTGATGATTTTCGACTCCAGCGAATGCTTCAGCTGGGTTGGGTCGAAGTAATCGTACTCGATGGCGTAACCTGGTCGGTAGATCTTTGCATCTCTCAATGCCGGGATTTCGTGGAGTGCATCCAGCTGGATATCCATCGGCATGCTGGATGAGAATCCGTTCAGGTACATTTCATTGGTGTCTTCACCTTCTGGTTCCAGGAAGAGCGGGTGCTGTTCCTTGTCGGGGAAGGTGACAAGCTTGGTTTCGATGCTTGGACAGTAACGGGGACCTGTGCTTTGGATTTGACCATTATATAAAGGTGAGTCATCCAATCCGCTTTTCAGAATTTCGTGTACCTTGCTGTTTGTATAGCATGTCCAGCAAGGAAGCTGTTTCAGAACTCTGTGGTTGCCCATGTACGAGAACTGATGGAAATCGATGTCGCCCGGTTGCTCCTCCATGTCTTCGAAGTGAACGCTTCGCTTGTCGATGCGGACTGGAGTTCCAGTTTTCATTCTTGCCGATGTGATTCCCCATCGGGTGATGCTTTCTGTGAAATGATGAACGGCTGGTTCTGCACATCTTCCACCTTCCACCATCTTTCTTCCCACGTGCATCAGTCCGTTGAGGAAAGTGCCGGCAGTAATGATGATGCTCTTGGCATAGAACTCGGCACCCCAGATGGTGCGCACGCCGATTGCCTCTCCGTTTGCTACGAGCAGCTCGTCGGCCTGGTCTTGCCAGATGTCGAGGTTGTCGGTATGGTCGAGGATGGTTCTCCATTCCCAGATGAACTTGCCACGGTCGCATTGAGCACGAGGACTCCATACGGCAGGTCCCTTTCCTATATTAAGCATACGGAACTGGATAGCCGTCTTGTCGGTGACGATACCCATCTGTCCGCCCAGTGCATCAATCTCTCGCACAATCTGTCCCTTGGCAATACCGCCTATGGCAGGATTGCAACTCATCTGACCAATCTTGTTCATGTCCATTGTTATCAAGCAGGTGTTGGCGCCCATGTTTGCCGAGGCAGCTGCTGCCTCGCATCCGGCGTGCCCTCCACCGATAACGAGTACGTCATAATTGAAGTTCATAATCTCTGTTTCTAATCTATATTTTATCTAATTTTCGGCAAAAGTAAGAAATTTAATTGAAATTTTAGCAAAAATACTTTGATAAATCATTAAAATATAGTAATTTTGCAGCAGACTTGCGAAAATATACCTAGAAATGAGGATTGCAGAATGCCTAAAAATAGGTATTGCAGGGACGAAAAATGTGGAATATAAATTAGTTTCAAACAGTTAAATAATTAAAATTCAATCATTTATGTGGTTAATCAATTCATCTATTGGTAGAAAGGTAGTGATGTCAGTAACTGGTATCGCACTTATTCTATTCTTGACATTCCACGGTTGCATGAATGTGGTTGCGCTTTTCTCTGGAGAAGCTTACAACACAATCTGCGAGTTGTTGGGTGCTAACTGGTACGCCGTAGTTGCAACATTAGGTTTGGCAGCTTTGGCAGTTTGTCACATCGTTTACGCTTTCATCCTGACAGCACAGAACCGTCGTGCTCGCGGTAACCAGCGTTACGAGGTAACAGCAAAGCCAGAGAAAGTAGAGTGGGCTAGCCAGAACATGTTGGTGCTCGGTATCATCATCGTTCTCGGTTTGTTGCTTCACCTCTTCAACTTCTGGTACAACATGATGTTTGCAGAGCTTTTGGGTACAAGCTTCGGTCACAGCCCAGCAGACGGCTTCGCATTCATTCAGGACACCTTCGCTAACCCAGTGTTCGTAGTTCTCTACATCATCTGGTTGGTAGCTCTTTGGTTCCACCTCACTCACGGTTTCTGGAGTGCTATTCAGACTCTCGGTTGGAACGGTAAGACTTGGTTCTGCCGTTGGAAGACTATTGGTATGATTTACTCTACCATCCTGCTTCTCCTCTTCATCGTTGTCGTATTGGCATTCGCTTTCGGTTGCGCTCCATCTTTGTGCTGCGCATAATTCGTGTAATCATTTAAGTATTAAAAAAGATTATGGCAAAAACATTAAATTCTAGAATACCTGAAGGACCAGTTGCTGAGAAGTGGACCAACTATAAGGCTCACCAGCGTTTGGTTAACCCAAAGAATAAGTTAAAGCTCGACGTTATCGTCGTAGGTACAGGTTTGGCAGGTGCTTCTGCAGCTGCTTCTCTTGGCGAGATGGGCTTCAACATCTTGAACTTCTGCATCCAGGACTCTCCACGTCGTGCTCACTCTATCGCAGCACAGGGTGGTATCAATGCAGCTAAGAATTATCAGAATGATGGTGACTCTGTTTACCGTCTGTTCTACGATACAGTAAAGGGTGGTGACTACCGTGCTCGTGAGGCTAACGTTTACCGTTTGGCTGAGGTGAGCAACGACATCATCGACCAGTGCGTAGCTCAGGGCGTTCCTTTCGCTCGTGAGTACGGTGGTATGTTGGCTAACCGTTCTTTCGGTGGTGCTCAGGTATCTCGTACATTCTATGCTAAGGGTCAGACAGGTCAGCAGCTCCTCCTCGGTGCTTACTCTTCTTTGAGCCGCATGGTTGAGGCAGGTAAGGTTAAGCTCTTCACCCGTTACGAGATGGAAGATGTAGTTATCGTTGACGGTCACGCTCGTGGTATTATCGCCAAGAATCTGATCACAGGTGAGTTGGAGCGTTTCTCAGCCAACGCCGTAGTTATCGCTACCGGTGGTTATGGTAACGCTTACTTCCTCTCTACAAACGCTATGGGTTGTAACTGTACAGCAGCTATCCAGTGCTACCGCAAGGGTGCTGACTTCGCTAACCCATCTTACGTTCAGATTCACCCAACATGTATCCCAGTTCACGGTACAAACCAGAGTAAGTTGACTTTGATGTCAGAGTCACTCCGTAACGATGGTCGTATCTGGGTTCCTAAGAAGATTGAGGATGCCAAGGCATTGCAGGCAGGTACAAAGAAGGGTTCTGATATTCCTGAGGAAGACCGCGACTACTACTTGGAGCGCCGTTACCCTGCATTCGGTAACCTGGTTCCTCGTGACGTGGCTTCTCGTGCAGCTAAGGAGCGTTGCGACAAGGGCTTCGGTGTCAACAACACAGGTCTTGCCGTATTCCTCGACTTCTCTGAGTCTATCAACCGTCTCGGTATCGACGTTATCCTTCAGCGTTATGGCAACCTCTTCGATATGTATGAGGAGATTACCGACGTTAACCCAGGTGAGTTGGCTAACGAGATTAACGGCGTGAAGTACTACAACCCAATGATGATCTTCCCTGCTATCCACTATACAATGGGTGGTATCTGGGTTGACTACGAGTTGATGACCACTATCCCAGGTCTCTTCGCTATTGGTGAGTGTAACTTCTCTGACCACGGTGCTAACCGTCTTGGTGCATCTGCTTTGATGCAGGGTTTGGCTGACGGTTACTTCGTATTGCCATACACCATCCAGAACTACTTGGCCGACCAGGCATTGTGGCCAAAGCTCTCTACCGATCTCCCAGAGTTCGCAGAGGCAGAGGCAGGTGTTCAGAAGGAAATCGACCGCCTGATGGGTATCCATGGCAAGCGCTCTGTAGATTCTATCCACAAGGAGTTGGGTCACATCCTTTGGGAGCACGTAGGTATGGGTCGTACCAAGGAAGGTCTTGAGGAAGGCTTGAAGAAGATGAAGGCTCTCCGCGAGGAATTCAACAAGAACCTCTTCATCCCTGGCAAGAAGGAAGGCTTGAACGTAGAGTTGGATAAGGCTATCCACTTGCGTGACTTCATCTTGATGGGCGAGTTGATCGCTTACGATGCATTGCACCGCAACGAGAGCTGTGGTGGTCACTTCCGTGAGGAGTACCAGACAGAGGAAGGCGAGGCTAAGCGTGATGACGAGAACTTCTTCTACGTAGGCTGCTGGGAGTATCAGGGCAATGATACAACTGCTCCAGTGCTCAACAAGGAACCTCTCGAGTATGAGGCAATTAAGGTACAGACAAGAAATTACAAGAATTAAAAAGCGAACAAGACAATGGCAAGAAATATAAGTTTCACAGTTAAGTATTGGAAGCAGGACGGTCCTACAGCACAGGGTCACTTCGATACACACGAGATGAAGAACATCCCAGATGATACTTCATTCCTCGAGATGCTCGACATCTTGAACGAGGAGCTCATCGAGTCAGGTCAGGAGCCTTTCGTCTTCGACCACGACTGCCGCGAGGGTATCTGCGGTATGTGCTCTCTCTATATTAATGGTACACCTCATGGTAAGACTGAGCGTGGTGCTACAACATGTCAGCTCTACATGCGTCGTTTCAACGATGGTGACGTAATCACCGTTGAGCCTTGGCGTTCTGCTGGTTTCCCTATCATCAAGGACTGTATGGTTGACCGTTCAGCATTCGACAAGATCATCCAGGCAGGTGGTTACACCAGCATCCGTACAGGTCAGGCTCAGGATGCCAACGCTATCCTGATTCCTAAGGAGAATGCAGACGAGGCAATGGATTGCGCTACATGTATCGGTTGCGGTGCTTGTGTTGCAGCATGTAAGAATGGTTCTGCCATGCTCTTCGTCAGCTCAAAGGTTAGCCAGTTGGCACTTCTCCCACAGGGTCGTGTAGAGGCTGCTACCCGTGCTAAGAAGATGATTGCACGCATGGATGAGCTTGGATTCGGTAACTGTACAAACACTCGTGCTTGCGAGGCTGTTTGTCCTAAGAACGAGTCTATCGCTAACATCGCCCGCTTGAACCGTGAGTTCTTGAAGGCTAAGTTGGCTGACTAATCCACCGTATCTCTTAAGACACCGGATTTATTCTCTTCGCATTCGAACGAATGCGAGAGAATTTTCTCAAAAACCCTTCACCCTTCACCTTTTGGGCGTAAGCGGCTGAAGGATAGGTAGTTGGGTGGGTGAAGAGTTAAAATGACTCTTCACCCACCCTTCACCTTTTTATAAGGCTGGAGCTTTTGGAGCTCTTCGGTTCTGTAGCTATTCCGTTGTGGGTCAGTGATTTACATTTATAGGTGAAGAGAGGTGAAGAGTGGTGAAGAGTCAGCGCCACTCTTCACCTCTCAAATCCCCAGTGTTTATCGGGGTTTCAGGCTAAATGGTGAAGAGTGAAGAGTGAAAACGAGAGTAGGCTTTTTTACTGCGGAGGCCTCATTCCAATTTTTGCCTTGCCATGGCATTTTTTTGCCCTTTAGGAGGGCAATTTTTTGCCATTGCCAGGCAATATTCCTTATGTCGTGAGAGGTTTAAAAGAACAGAAGTATTAAGCTATAAAAAAATAAAGTACCATTCCATAAAGATATAAAAAGAGCATAAATGATGAACCAAGCTACTCAAGACTTTATTCGCCAGCACCAGGACGATGATGTCCGCCAGCTGGCTTTTCTCGGAAGCAAGTATCCGGAAGTAGATATGCCTTTCGCTCTCGATCAGATTCGCGGGCGAAAGATGGCTCGTGTCAAGTTGCCTCGTTGGGCAAGTCTCGAAGGCATCATCTATCCTCCTCATATTTCTATGGAGCAATGCTCCTCTGAATCTACTGCACTTTACAAGGCAGAATTGGCAGCAAGATTGCTCGGTTTGCCGGCTTCTTCATCTGGAATCGAGATGAAGGCTGAAAATGAAATAGAGTTTGTTGACCTGACAGGTGGATTTGGAGTAGATTTCTCTTATATCGCAGCCCGATTGGGAGTGAAGTCGATGTACGTGGAGCGACAGGTTCATCTCTGTGAGGCGGCAAAGGAGAATTTCGGGCGATTGGGCTTGAAGAACGCCATCGTGAAGAATGGGGATGGAATAGAAGTGCTTCATTCTTTTCATCCAAAGAAAAAAGATGCAGCATCAGATGATGATTCTTTAGGCATCACTTATGACCAACCTCGGTCATTACTTAAGACCAACCTTGGTCTTAAGATAATCTTTGTAGATCCCGCCCGTAGAGACGATGCGGGCAACAAGGTGGTATCCTTAAAGGATTGCACCCCCGATGTCACCGTTTTGCAGGAAGAAATGCTTTCGAAGGCAGATTACGTTATCATCAAACTCTCTCCGATGCTCGACTGGCACCGTGCCGTAAGCGAATTAAGCCACGTGAGAGAGGTTCATATCATCTCTGTGAACAATGAGTGCAAGGAGCTTCTTTTAGTGCTGTCAGCGCGAAATATGGGCGAAATGGAGGTTTCATCGGCAGATGGAGAAGTAAAACATGTCGAGAATCTCCGCATTTATTGCATCAACGATGCGCAATCCTTCGTCTGCGACGAGTTGGATATGGAGTCTTCTCAGGTGAAGATAGCCCCATCCACGCTTGAAGAGATGCAGTATCTTTACGAGCCGAATGCGTCGTTGATGAAAGCCGGCTGTTTCGGCGTTCTTTCCGATCGTTATGATGCAAGGATGCTTTCCAAGAACAGCCATCTTTTCGTGAGCCAGGCGCCTATCGAGGCTTTCCCAGGCAGAAGCTTCCGCATCATCGCAGTTTCTTCTTTTAATAAGAAGGAGTTGAAGCGTCATCTGTCAGGAATCACCAAGGCGAACATAGCCACCCGTAATTTCCCCCTTTCCGTGGCAGAATTGCGCAAGCGATTGAAGTTGAAAGATGGTGGTGAAACCTATATTTTCGCCACCACACTGAATGATGAAAGCCATGTGCTGGTGATAACGGAGAAAGCTTAGAATTCTTGATAGCTAAGCTTGTGGTTACGTTGTAAAACTGCGAATTCTATGTTTAAATAGTCAGTATAGGTAAAAAAGCCCATACTGACTACATAAAAAAGCAAGTACTCTTGTTTGTTTTCGATTTTTGTTGTATCTTTGACGAAATCTTCTAATTTAACCTCAAATACGCAACCTATAGGGGTTAGTGGGATTTTGCTTGTAAAACGACAAAAAATATTTTATTATACATATTCTTTGCACAACAGAAACGTCGCAGACACAAAATCTCCTTACCCCATAAAGCGGTTTTAGGAAATACGTAGGTTTTACAAGAAAGACATGGTTTTTAACCACAGTCTGTCTTGAACAGGTTGGCATAAGCATAGTTGTCTGCATAAATGTTCAATACATGATTACGCGTTGTCTTAACCCATTTGGTAGGGACAGCGATGAACTTGAAAACAAAGGTCTTGATTCTGCTGGTGGCATCCAATCCAAATTCAAGGGTTCTCAATCTCTGCACAATAACTTTATAGAAGTTTCTGATGAGAGCTGTCATATGCAGGAATACTGTATTCTGTGCTATGACGATTTTGGTAATCTATTCCACCCAAAAAATTGTTTATGTCATCGAAGATGCGTTCCTTGCCACCACGAAGATTGTTGAATTCCACGATATTTTTTGCACTCGACTTGTAATCGTTGGTCAGTATATATCTGTAGGTATATTCTCCGTCCCAAATGTCTAGGTTTTCATCTATTCGCCTTGGTCTCTGTATGACAAGACGATATGGCTTTCCCTTTCATTTCTCATAGTAAACCATCGGCTAACCCCGTCTTGCATATTCTCTTAAAATCTTGTAGATATCTTCAAAATTCTACAAGATTTTCGGAGATACTCAAAGAAATTTAGAAGAAGTATCGAGAATTTCAGAGGGACATTACAAAATTCTCTTCTCTCTTAGTCTCAGTGGCAGGAAGTCTGCCAAGTCTTTTGAATAATCATTATCATACCCATGTATATGAGTCAAGAAGTAGGGTGTCCATTTTCGGAAGTGAACACCAGCCAACTTGCAGCATCCCATCATAGTGTATATAATGGCTGCTTCCTCAGCCGCATCACGGTTTCCACAGAACATATTGTTCTTTCTTCCGATGGTTAGTGACCGGACGTAGTTTTCTATCGGATTATCCAAATGTTGTGATAATCCGATGGAATCTATGGTTTGAGTTAAAAGAGCATCAAATTGCTCCATAATCGAAAAAAAACTCCAAAAGGAGTGAGTTTCTCAGATTTTATTTGTACTTTTGCCATATCATTCAGAGTTTTATTATTTTTTGCAGTACTAAGATAAGCAGAATTTCTGACATGATAAATTCGAGTAACTTTTTGTAGGTCTTTGCTCGTAAAAATAAAGTGTAGTGTTGCGAATTTAAGGATATTTGTAGAGTCGATACGAGCGATGTGCATAGAAGAGCTCGGTAATTTCTATGAAACATGTTGGGGTAAAGTTAATTTTTGTTGTGGTCCTTATAGGGCTTCTATTGTCTTGCTCGAAGGAGAAGGAATTGATCCTGCCAAGAGTTGTAAAATCTACAGCAGTTAATATTTCTTATTATTCGGTTGATATTAATATTGAAGTTGATTATGGTAACGTAGATTGTTCTGAAATTGGAATAGAATACTATTCTGAAAATAAAGAGGATTCGAAAAAAAACATAGTAAACCATTCTAACATAGAACAAAAGGTTGAACTAAAAGGATTAGCACCGAATCAAATTTATAAATATAGAGTGTATGTAAAATGTGAAAAACAAGTTATATGGAGTAATGAGTATAGCTTTAAAACTATGGCAATTCCACAAGGAATTATAAATCGCTTAAGTTATTCTGAATTGTCTGAAACTGGATTTACTGTAAAGGTCTCTTGTACAATGCCTGATGGATTTCCTAAGCAAGATTTAGAGTTTGTTATAAGGGAGCTAAATGCTAAAGAAAAAGTGATGAAACTTAGAGCAGATGGAGATAGTGTAAAGTTAGAAGGTTTGAAACCTAATACTTATTATGGAGTGAAAGCGTTGTTAACAAATGAAGGTGGTGCTGTAGAATCTTCAGAATTATTAGTCCAAACATTGACGGGGGCAGGAAAATGGAATTATCTTTTTGGAGATGTTGCTGGACGATTCTTTCCGGTTTTTATTTCTGATGAAGAGAATAACATTTATTTTGGCCTGGGAGCGGATGGACGAAAACCTGGTAAATTGAATGATTGGAATAAGTTTAATGGAAAAAAGACCGTTTCTTTATCACCATTCCCTGGTTATGTTGATACATCTAGAGATAATGCAGGCTTTTGTATAGGTGATAATATATACATTGTAAGTAGTAATGGAGAAGTTTGGTGTTATGATATTAAAAATAATAGTTGGGGAAGAAAAAACGATTTCACTTCAGCGACTGTAACACAATGCTGTTTTAGTTATAATGGTAAAGGGTATTATGGTTTTGGATTGTGGTCAAGGGATACTTTATTTGAATATGATCCTAAAACAGATACTTGGAAAAAGTTGAAAAATTGTCCAATTCGTATAGATAGAGGTATATTTTTCTTGTTTAATGGATTCCTCTATGTGGGTTTAGGTGAGACTAAAGAAGTGTACAAGTATTCGATTCAAGAGAATTCTTGGGCAAGAGTTGCCGATTTCCCAGGAAGTGCAGTTATGGATGTACAGTGTTTTTCTATAGGGAATAAAGGATATGTTGTTGGCGGGCTGGCAAACGGAAGCTATGAGGGACTAACTGAGGTTTGGGAATATAATAGTTTTAATAATAAGTGGACTAGAAAAGCAGATTTGCCAGAACGAAAAGTATGGGGTGCTTGTTGTAATTATGGTCAGTATGGTATTGTTGCAGATGGTGGGCAAAACATAAACTTTAGGACATCAAGCGTTTATTGTTTTGACCCTAATGGGGATTAGTGTGTGACGAAGTTTGATGGTAAGTAGGATTATGATATAATAATCTTTAAATAGAATGCAGTTGATGTGGTAACCTCCTAAAATGAACTTTGGTAGTGTTAAGGTGGAGCAAAGTATTTGTCATTTCGTCAAGGCGAATGAATGCATAATCATCGTCAAGATAAAGGGTAATGACTTGAAGATGCTATCAAGTGATATTTGTGTTTGGAAGTCGCAATTTGCGACTTCCAAACTTCTACAAGCTAACAATTTGTGGCTTTGAATTCATCCTATTGTATCGTTTAAGGTTCCAATTTGGCACCTCAAACAAAAACATTCTAGAAAATCCTTGCACGTTTCCAATAATAGTTGTATCTTTGCCGAAATATTCAAATCTAAAGGAAATGGCAAAGGAGAAGGAATTGGAACAGGTGGAAGGACAGCAACTGCCTATAGAAAGTAAAGTGGAGTCTCTGATACGAGTTATCAGAGGACAACAAGTGATGCTTGACCGTGACTTGGCTGAGCTGTATGGAGTAGAAACAAAAAGATTGAATGAGCAGGTAAAACGTAATATAGAGCGTTTCCCTGAAGACTTTATGTTTCAATTGACCCCAAATGAATTTGATAACTTGAAGTCGCAATTTGCGACTTCAAGTTGGGGCGGTGTAAGAAAACTGCCTTATGCTTTCACAGAGCAAGGGGTAGCTATGCTTAGTGGAGTTTTGAAGTCATCGACTGCTGTTGAAGCAAACATCCGCATCATGCGAGCATTCGTATCTATGCGCCATTTTATGGTGAACAATGCGGCGATTTTCCAACGATTGGAAACAATCGAATTTAATCAGTTGGAGTCTAATAAGGTTCAGGCCGAGATTCTTGCTCATCAAGAAGTACAAGACCATCGTATAGACGAAATTTTCCGTCGTTTGGACGAAGGTATGCATAAACCGAAGCAAGGAATCTTCTTTGATAACCAAATCTATGATGCTTATTCTTTTGTATCAGAACTCGTAAAGAGTGCCAAGCAGCGTATCATCCTCATAGATAATTATGTGGATGAATCGGTTTTGACTTTATTGGATAAGCGGGAAGATACAGTTTCTGCCATCATTTATACTCAGCAGATAAGTCGCCAGCTTCGTCTTGATGTTGATCGCCATAATAGCCAATATCCTCCGATAGAAATCTCAGTCTTCCGTCGTTCCCACGATCGTTTTCTTTGTATTGATGATACGGTTTATCATGTGGGAGCCTCCATCAAGGACTTAGGTAAGAAATGGTTTGCCTTTTCTAAGATGGAAGACTTCAAGCCAGAGAAACTTGTTGCAAAAATCAATGAAAATCAGACAGGAAGTTGAATAGATTTGGTATTGTTGTACAACTGTAAGACGATTACTCATGCCAATAGGGAATTTTGAGTAGTCCGCCAAAACCACCACTAATCGGGTGATATAAGCCACTTTGTGGCTCGTAATCATTCTTGAACCCCTAAAAAACTGAAAATAAAGATAGCAATATTTGGTCGTTTGGCGAAATATTGCTATTTTTGCATCCTATAATATTGCAAACTAGTTTGAAATCATGTCATTAATTGAAATTAAAAAGGTCGAAAGCAAGAAGGATTTGAAGACGTTCATCGACTTCCACTACGACCTCTACGAAGGCAACGAATACGATGTGCCTAATCTTTTCAGCGACGAAATGAATACCCTGAGCAAGGATAAGAACGCTGCGTTCGAGTTCTGCGAGGCAGAGTATTATCTTGCCTATAAGGATGGAAAACTGGCAGGTCGCGTTGCTGCTATCATCAACCATAAGGCAAACAATAAGTGGGGAAAGAAATCCGTCCGATTCGGATGGATTGACTTCATCGACGACCGTGAGGTTTCGAAGGCTCTCTTGGATGCAGTGGAAAAGTATGGTAAAGAGAAAGGTATGGAGGATATGGTAGGTCCGCTTGGATTTACCGATATGGACCCTGAAGGAATGCTTACCTGGGGTTTCGATCAGCTGGGTACTATGCCTACCATCTACAATTTCCCTTATTATCCGGAGCACATCGAGGCCCTGGAGGGATTTGAGGTAGATAACAAGTATGTGGAGTTCAAGATCATGGTGCCGGATGAGGTGCCTGAGAAGTACGCCAAGATTGCGATGATGATCGAGAAGCGTTACAATCTGCATGTGCGCAAGCTCACCAAGAAGGATGTTTTCCAAGGTGGAATGGGACAGAAGATCTTCGATCTCATCAACGATACCTACAAGGATCTCTATGGATATTCTGAACTCTCGCAGAAGCAGATAGATCAGCTTATCAAGTCGTATCTCAGTTTCCTCGACTTCAACCTCATCACCTGTATCGAGGATTGGACGGGTGGAGAGCATAAGCTCATCGGTGTGGGAATCACCATGCCGTCATTGGCTCATGCCCTTCAGAAGTGTCACCGTGGCCGCCTCTTCCCATTCGGCTGGTATCATGTGTTGAGAGCCATCAAACAGCACAAGACCAACATCGTTGACCTCCTCCTCATCGGTATTCTCCCAGAGTATCGTGCCAAGGGAGCGAATGCGCTTCTCTTTGCCGACCTGATTCCTTGGTACCAGAAGTATGGTATTGAGTGGGGCGAGACCCAGGTTGAGCTGGAAACCAATGCCGGTGTGCAGGGACAGTGGGGAGCTTTGACCCCAGTAATGCACAAGCGCAGAAAGTGCTACAAGAAGATTATTAAATAAGGAATTAAGTGAGTTAAGGAGTTAGGGAGGTCAAGACGGATGTCTTTTCATCATAACTCCTTAATTTCTCTTGATTCCCCCTAAAACATAGGAGGATTTTATGTCAGAAGATAATAATGAATTGAAAGCCCCGCAGGAGCAGCAGCCGGTAGAATATACCGATGACAACATCCGGCACTTGAGTGATATGGAGCATGTACGTACTCGTCCGGGTATGTACATTGGTCGTCTGGGTGATGGTAACCTGCCGGAGGATGGAATCTACGTACTCTTGAAAGAGGTGGTAGATAACTCTATCGATGAGTTCAAGATGGGGGCTGGTGCCAGATTGGAGATTGATATCGAAGATCATCTGCGGGTCAGCGTGCGCGACTATGGTCGTGGTATTCCTCAAGGTAAACTTGTCGAGGCTGTAAGCGTGCTGAATACCGGTGGTAAGTATGACAGTAAGGCGTTCAAGAAGAGTGTCGGCTTGAACGGAGTGGGTGTGAAGGCGGTGAATGCCCTCAGCTCTCATTTCGAGGTAAAGTCGTTCCGCGACGGCAAGGTGCGCCATCTGAAGTTTGAGAAAGGTATTCTGCAGAGCGATGTTACCGAAGATACGGAGGACGAGAATGGTACCTTCATCTTCTTCGAACCGGATAATACCCTGTTCAAGAACTATTCTTTCCACGATGATTTCGTGGAAACCATGCTCCGTAACTATACTTATCTGAACACCGGACTCACCATCATGCACAATGGTCGCCGCATCCTCAGCCGTCATGGTTTGAAGGATCTCCTGACCGATAATATGACCAACGAGGGTCTTTATGAGATTGTCCACATGAAGGGCGAAGACATCGAGATTGCCTTTACCCATACCAATCAGTATGGCGAGGAGTACTATTCCTTCGTGAATGGTCAGCATACCACCCAGGGCGGTACTCATCAGAGTGCCTTCAAGGAGCATATCGCCAGAACCATCAAGGAGTTCTACGGCAAGTATGAGTATGGCGACATCCGAAACGGACTGGTGGCTGCCATCGCCCTGAACGTAGAGGAGCCGGTGTTCGAGAGTCAGACGAAGATCAAGCTCGGAAGTACCACAATGTCTCCGAACGGAGGCGAAACCATCAATAAGTATGTGGGCGATTTCCTGAAGAAGGAAGTAGATAACTATCTCCATATCCACAAGGATGTGGCTGAGATTCTGGAGAACAAGATCAAGGAGAGTGAGCGTGAGCGCAAGGCGATGGCTGGCGTTACCAAACTGGCTCGTGAGCGTGCCAAGAAGGCGAACCTTCACAACCGCAAGCTGCGCGATTGCCGCATCCACTTCAGCGATGCCAAGAACGAGCTGAAGGAGGCAAGCTCCATCTTCATCACCGAGGGTGATTCTGCCAGCGGAAGCATTACCAAGAGCCGCGACGTGAACACCCAGGCGGTATTCTCGCTGCGAGGCAAGCCGTTAAACTGCTATGGTCTGACCAAGAAAGTGGTTTACGAGAACGAGGAGTTCAACCTGCTGCAGGCAGCCCTTGATATCGAGGACGGATTGGACGGATTGAGATATAATAAGGTGATTGTGGCTACCGATGCCGATGTGGATGGAATGCACATCCGATTGCTCATCATCACCTTCTTCCTGCAGTTCTTCCCTGACCTCATCAAGAAGGGCCACGTGTATGTGCTTCAGACTCCATTGTTCCGAGTGCGCAACAAGCGAACCAAGATCAAGAACAAGCAGGTGGTGGCTGATGCCGATGCCAAGTTGGGCCCTAAGGAGAAGAAGGGCGATTTCATCACGCATTACTGTTACAGCGATGAGGAGCGACAGCAAGCCATCAGAAACCTTGGTCCTGACCCGGAAATCACCCGATTTAAGGGTTTGGGAGAGATTTCACCAGAGGAGTTTGCCCACTTCATCGGTCCGGATATGCGATTGGAGCAGGTTACGCTCCACAAGACCGACCAGGTGCAGAAACTCCTGGAGTATTATATGGGTAAGAATACGATGGAACGTCAGAACTTCATCATCGATAACCTGGTGATTGAGGAGGATATTCCGGAGGAAGACTCAGCACCGCTGGATTAATTCTGGAGTTGATAGGGAGGGAAAGTAGAGAAAATCGACTGTTAACTGTTAACCTGTTAACTCCTCTCTATGAAGATAAACTCTTTCTTAAAAGATAAGTAAATGAAGAAATATCTATTTATTGCGCTCCTGGCGTTCCTGGCAGTAACTTCTGCCAGTGCCCAGCTGCGTATCAAGATGGGCAAGAACAGCCCGATAGAGAAGTTGGGTAGGGCGGAAATCGCCATTACCAACCTCTATGTGGATAGTGTGGATGAGAACAAGCTTGTAGAGGACGCCATCCGTGGTATGCTCGAGAAGCTCGACCCTCATTCCTCTTATGCCACAGCCAAGGAAACCAAGGCGATGAATGAACCGCTGAATGGCAGTTTCGATGGCATTGGCGTGCAGTTTAACATGGTAGATGATACCTTGCTCGTCATCCAGCCCGTAGTGAATGGTCCTTCTGAGAAGGTGGGAATCATAGCCGGCGACCGCATCGTTGCGGTGAATGATACGGCTATTTCGGGTGTGAAGATGAGCAAGGAGGAAATCATGAAGCGCCTTCGTGGTCCTAAGGGAACTACAGTGAATCTTACCATTGTGCGCCGGGGTATCAAGGACAAGCTTACTTTCAAGGTGAAGCGCGATAAGATTCCTGTAACCACGATGGATGCGGCTTATATGATTCGTCCGGGAATCGGATACATCCGATTGGGAAGCTTCGGCCTGACCAGCTACAAGGAGGTGACTACGGCGATGGATTCGCTCAAGAAAGTGGGAATGAAAGACCTGATCTTCGACCTTGAGGATAATGGCGGCGGCTACCTTCAGGCAGCCGCTCAGATAGCCAACGAGTTCCTGCAGAAGGGAGATCTCATCGTTTATACCAGTGGTCGTGCAGCTCCCCGTCAGGAGTACAAGGCGCAGGCTAACGGAAGATGGCGCAAGGGTAAGGTAGTAGTGCTTACCAATGAGTTTACAGCTTCTGCCGCAGAGATTGTTTCCGGAGCCATCCAGGATCAGGACCGTGGAGTAGTGGTAGGTCGCAGAACCTTCGGCAAGGGATTGGTTCAGCGTCCGCTTACCTTCGATGATGGCAGCGAGATTCGCCTCACCATCGCACATTATTATACGCCTAGCGGCAGATGTATCCAGAAGCCGTATAAGAAGGGAGACAGACAGGATTATGCGATGGATCTCGACAACCGTTACAAGCATGGTGAGTTCACCAACCAGGACAGCATCCACCTTTCCGACAGCTTGAAGTATTATACCTTGCGCAAGCATCGTGTGGTTTATGGTGGCGGTGGCATCATGCCGGATTATTTCGTGCCATTGGATACTACCAAGTACACCAAGATGCACCGTCAGCTGGCAGCCAAGAGCATCGTCATCAACCACAGCCTGAAGTTTATCGATGCGCATCGCAAGGAATTGAAGAGCCAGTATAAGGATTTCAGCAAGTTCCTGGCAAGCTACGAGGTTCCATCTTCGCTCATCGATGCGATTATCGCTGAGGGCAAGAAAGAGAAGATAGAGCCGAAGGATGAGGCTGAATTGACTCAGACAAAGAAATACCTCGCCCTGCAGTTGAAAGCCCTTGTGGCAAGAGATATCTGGGATATGAGCCAATATTTCCAGGTTTGGAACGAGACCAACGAGATAGTTCAGCGTGCCGTGAAGCTGCTGACCACGGGGAAGTAACTATAGAAAAAACGGCTGTTAACTGTTAACCTGTTAACCCGTGAGGTAATGAGATAAGAAAAGGTCGTGAGGTTTCTGATAGAACTTCACGACCTTTTTTGTGTATTTATCTTTTTCCGAATTCATGAATCCTTTCCGGATTCATTTACTTCTTCTCATGCATGCGATCCCATTTCAGATAGATTCCGGCAAGGATGGTGCCCGAAATACTGTGCCAGGCACAGCTGATGGCGCAAGGCAATACGGCAAGAGGCTGGGCGGCGAAGAAGTTGCCCGCGAGAACCGTGGCAAGACCGGCATTCTGCATTCCCACCTCAATACTGATGGTACGCTTCTTGGCGGTATTGAAGCCCGCCAGCTTCCCGGCAAGCCAACCGAGACAGTAACCCAGGGTGTTGTGGCAGAAAACCACGGCAAAAGTCCAGAGGAAAAGCGATAAGCCACGAGCCACCAAGTCATCGTGAACCGTAGAAATCACACCTCCCACGATAATCGCCAGACAGGTGACGCTGATGCCCGGCATCAGACTCTGAATGGTAGGGAAGCAATCTTTCTTGCCATAGATGTAATTCAAGGCGCAGCCGATGGCCACAGGGATAATCGTAACTATCAGAATGTTGATGAACATTCCCACAGCATCTACATGGATAATCTCGCCTGCCGTAATCTTCATCAGCAGCGGAGTCATTACCGGTGCAAGAATGGTGGAGGCGCAGGTCATTCCTACGGAAAAAGCCACATCGCCATGGCAGAGATAACTCATGATGTTGCTTGAAACTCCGCCCGGACAGCATCCCACCAGCAGGATTCCGAGCGCCAGGGCTGGATCAAGATGCCACACATGTACCAGGGTGTAAGCCACGCCAGGCATGATGATGAACTGGGCGCAGGCACCGATGAAGACATCCAGTGGGCGCTGAGCCAGAATCTTGAAGTCGTTGGTGGTCAGGGTCAAGCCCATGGTGAGCATGATGATGCCGAGAATGACGGTTTGAGTAGTTCCGCGCACCCAGTCGAAGGTATGTGGGAAGAAGAATGTGAATACTGCTACACCTATTACGAAAATAGAAGTGTAATTGGCCAGCAACTTGCTGAGCCCCTGAAAAAATCTAAGCATAATTCTATTTCTTTTTAAAATCCTGATATTTCTCTCTTATTTGCAATCTCTTGGATGATTGTCTTTGACAATCTCTCTTCTTTCTTTCTCTCCTCTCCTCCTTCTTTCCTCGCTTTCAATATTGGGTGCAAAAGTACGTCTTTTCTACCGAATAAACAAATTATTTAATAATTAAATATCAAATTATAATATTTTTGTTGGTTTAAGCTTACGAATCTGCACGAATCTTCTTGGATTGTGCAAAATCTGAGGCAAAATAATTCGGCTTTTCTTCTTTAATTCCGCAACAAATGTGTAACTTTGCACCCATATTATCGATAATAGTCATAGAATGAACGAAGATTTTGATATAAGACAACAGATGGTTTCGCCTGCCGAAAAGGAATTCGAGAAAGCACTGCGCCCACTGAAGTTCTCCGACTTCAGCGGACAGAATGGCGTGGTGGATAATCTCGAAGTCTTTGTTGAGGCTGCCAAGTATCGTGGCGAACCGCTCGACCATACCCTCTTGCACGGTCCTCCGGGATTGGGTAAGACCACATTGAGTAACATCATCGCCAACGAACTGGGTGTGGGCTTCAAGATTACATCAGGCCCTGTGCTCGATAAGCCGGGCGACCTGGCAGGTATCCTTACCTCCCTGGAGCCTAACGATGTGCTCTTTATCGATGAAATCCACCGCCTTTCGCCAGTGGTAGAGGAGTATCTCTATTCGGCGATGGAGGATTACCGCATTGACATCATGATAGACAAGGGGCCTTCGGCACGAAGCATCCAGATAGATTTGAATCCGTTTACCCTCGTGGGAGCCACCACCCGCAGCGGTCTTCTCACGGCTCCGCTCCGTGCCCGTTTCGGAATCAATCTGCATCTGGAATACTACGACCCTGAGACGCTTCAGAAGATTATCAAGCGAAGTGCGATGCTCCTGCAGGTGCCGATAGAAGATGAGGCGGCAGTAGAAATCTCCCGCCGCTCGCGTGGAACCCCTCGTATCGCCAACTCATTATTGCGAAGAGTGCGTGATTTCGCCCAGGTGAAGGGCAACGGAACCATCACTTACGAGATTGCCCAGATGGCGCTCAAGGCACTGAACATCGACCAGTATGGCTTGGACGAGATAGACAACAAGATTCTCACCACCATCATCGACAAGTTCCGTGGAGGTCCGGTGGGCGTAAGCACCATTGCCACGGCTATCGGCGAAGATGGCGGCACCGTAGAGGAGGTTTACGAGCCGTTCCTCATCATGGAAGGCTTCATCAAGCGTACGCCACGAGGCAGAATGGCCACCAAGCTTGCCTATGATCATCTCGGCAGGAATCCGTATGGAAGCAATATCTTGCAGGGCGACCTGTTTGAATAAAGTTCGAATCTCAAAGTTCAAAGTAATCATAAAGTTCAAGTAATGAAGATTGGAATATTTACGGGTACATTCGACCCATTTACGATAGGACATCAGAACATTGCCGAGCGTGCTCTGCCCATGTTCGACAAGCTCGTGATTGCAGTGGCGATGAGCAAGCTGAAGCACGCCAGTGAGGAAATCTCGAAGCGTGTGGAGGATATCAAGGCTGTTTTCCCGAAGGAATGTGCAGAGCTGGTAGATGCGGAGGATGCATCCAAGGGCTACCGCCTTGAGGTGGTTGCCTACGATGACCTCACCATCGACCTGGCGCATCGCCTGGGAGCCAGGTTCCTGGTTCGCGGCGTTCGTTCAGCCAAGGATTTCGAGTACGAGCGAGAGCAGGCTGACATCAACAGGCAGTTGGGCGGCGTAGAAACCATCCTGCTGTTTTCCGACCCAAGATACAGCAGCATCAGCTCAACGCTGGTTAGGGAATTGAGGTTCTTCGGAAGAGAAGTAGATGAATTTTTACCAAAAATAAAATAAAAATAGGAGGAAGAAGCGTATGATAACATACAATGTAGATGGCGTGAAAATGCCAAAGATCAAGAAGCGCGACACCAGTGCCTGGATTCGCAAGGTAGCTGCCTCTCATGGCCGCAAGGTGGGAGAGATAGGCTATATGTTTGTAGATGACGAGAAGATTCTCGAAGTGAACAACGAGTATCTGGGTCATGATTACTATACCGATGTCATCACCTTCGATTATGATGAGGATGATGTGATTAACGGCGACATCGTGATTTCGCTCGATACCGTGCGCACCAATGCCGAGCAGTTTGGCAAGACCTACGATGATGAGCTTCACCGCGTCATCATCCACGGCATCCTGCACCTCTGCGGCATCAATGACAAAGGTCCGGGAGAGCGCGAAATCATGGAGGAGAACGAGAACAAGGCACTAGCCCTGCTCGAAGGTGCTTCAATATTGAAGAAGTAAAGCTTCCCCCAATTTTAAGGGGAATGTATAGAAAAACAGCTGTTAACTGTTAACCTGTTAACTGCGAATAAATAAAAGGGGAGATTCCAACGATGATGGTTGGAGTCTCCCTTTACATATCTTATGTTTTCGGCGGATTTGCAATCCGCCGCAAGCAAGTCTAGATTTCTATTGCCTTGATTCTCTCCCGGCATTCTTTCAATATCTCTTTCAGTTCCTCCACGGTAGTGGCTCTCAGCATGGCGATTCTCGTCTGGCGGAAATCAGGAATGCCCTTGAAGATAGGGGAGGCAGCCAGGTGGCGACGGGTGTGGAGAATGCCTCTGTACTCGTCGATGCGCTCCACGTTGATGCGAAGCTGCTCCTCCAGGAGGTCAATCTTCTCATCCACGGTTAATGGGGCTGCACCCGTATTATCCAGATAATCACGTATTTCCTTGAAAATCCATGGTCTTCCGAAGGTGGCTCTGCCAATCATCACAGCATCTACGCCGTAACGCTCAAAAGCAAGCTTGGCTTCCTCCGGGGTCGTAATATCGCCGTTGCCGATAATCGGAATATGGATGCGGGGATTGTTCTTCACCTCGCCTATGAGGCTCCAGTCAGCTTCACCCGTGTACATCTGGCTTCGGGTTCTGCCGTGGATGGTGAGTGCCTGGATTCCGCAATCCTGCAACTGCTCGGCAAGCTCGGTGATGATGAGGTTCTCGCAATCCCAACCCAGTCGGGTCTTCACGGTTACGGGCACGTTTACCGCTTTCACCACCTCTCTTGTAATATCCAGCATTAATGGGATATTTCGGAGCATTCCGGCTCCCGCACCCTTTCCGGCAACCTTCTTCACCGGGCAACCGAAGTTAATATCAATCACATCCGGTTTCGCCTGTTCTACGATTTTTGCAGCTTCCACCATATCCTCGGTGGTTCTGCCGTAAATCTGAATACCCACAGGGCGCTCCTCGTCGCTTATCGTAAGCTTGCTGACTGTGCTCTTGATGCTTCGCACCAAGGCTTCCGCCGATACGAACTCAGTATAAACCATGGCAGCTCCGAATCGCTTGCAGAGCATGCGAAAGCCAATATCCGTTACGTCTTCCATCGGAGCGAGGAAGAGGGGCTGAGGCCCAAATTCTATATTACCTATTTTCATCTTATTCTTTTTGTTTGGCAAGAGGGGGCAATCCTCTTTTCTTTTGCGGCTGCAAAATTACATCTTTTTTTTGATATTGCCAAAGAGTTACTTCAAAAGATGATACATTCCTCCTGCCAAGGTGCGGATGATGCCCTTCATTTCCATCTGGAAGAGGAGGGAGGTGAGGCGGGAGATGTCGATGTTCGATTTCACGCTGATGATGTTGATCTGCAAGTCGTTGGTCTTCGAGAGGATGCTGACGATGAGCTCCTCTTCTGTTGATAACTCCGGGAAGAGGCTGCGCTCGATGCCCTGCTGCTTGGCTCGCATCAGGGTGGCGTCATCCTGCCAGCGCATATCCTTCACGAAATCCTCGGCACTGGTGATGAGCGTGGCGCCGTTGTTGCGAATCAGGTTGTTGCAGCCCTCGCTGTAGTAATCGCCTATCCTGCCCGGGAAGGCGAAGACGTCTCTGCCGTAGGATTGCGAAATATCGCAGGTGATGAGACCTCCGCCGTGAGCAGCGCTCTCTATCAGGATGCAGGCATCCGACATTCCTGCCACAATTCGGTTGCGGCGCACGAAGTTAATCTTATCCGCATTCGTACGGGTAAGGAATTCGGTGAGCAAACCGCCTTGCTCTATCATCTTAGCCGCCGTTTCCCGGTGTTGACGTGGGTAGAGGTCATCGAGGCCGTGAGCCAGAACGCCCACGGTTTCATAGCCGCTGGCGAGCGCCTGTCTATGAGCCACGATATCCACACCATAAGCCAGGCCGCTCACTATCAAGACACGAGGGGAGAGCTGCTTCAGGTCGGTGATGAAGCGGCGGATAAGGTCTTCGCCGTAAGGAGTGCAGTGGCGGGTTCCCACGATGTTGATGATTCGCTGCTGGTTCAGGTTGGCGTTGCCTTTATAGAAGAGCATGAGCGGCGCATCATCGCAATCCTTGAGTCGTTGCGGATAACGTTCATCGTTCATCGTTATCGGTTCGATACCATATCTTATGTCGTATTCCAGTTCTTCTTCGGCACGTTTTCGGGCCTCGTCGCAGTTTTGGATAGCGTTTACGAGTTTATCCGAGGCGTCGGGGAGGATGTCTCTGAGGTTGTTCTTATGCTCAAGGATGAGCGTGGCGGAGCCCACCTTTCTATATAGTTCCAGCATTCCTGCAAGGCTGAAATAATTCAGCCTTGTTAAGAGTATAGTATTTAATATTTCCTGTTGGTCAGCCATAATCTAAAAAAATAATTAGTAATAAAGAAGCAAGCAAGAAGCAAGCATAGCTCCCTCTTGCCCCCGTTCCGAGCGATTCCATCGCTCGTCCCCCTTTACCTCTTCAAGTATTCATACCCAATCCTGCACCTCAGGCATTCCTTCTTGTCGCAGTATTCCTTCTTCAGCTGGATTAGTGCCTGGCTATCCCCGGCGTTTTCCACCTCCAATCCACACTGCTGCCACATCCTTACTATGTGGTTATTCTCCGCCTTTAGCTCCTCTAGGAAATCGAAGGCGCGGTCGCAGTATTTCTCCTCACCCCGGTGCCTGCCGTAGGCAAAGAGGATGGGAACCACGGTGTTGATGATGAGCAGATTGAGTGAGAAAGGGGAGAGGTGCTTCTCGTTGCGGATGCTCGTGCTGCCGAAGGTATAATGAGTTTCCCAATACTCCGTAACGCTGGTAGAGAGCACCTTCTTCGCCTCCTTCACCGTGGTGGCTTCCAGCAGCTGGCTGAGCCCCGCACGGCGGTTATAATAAAGATTCGCAAGCTGTGAGATTCGGATATGCGGGAAGTTCTGCGGGCGGAGTCGCAGGAATCGCCACAGTTTGTAATCCATCGGCTGCAGCGAGAACTTGTGCGAGAGATAAAGATACTCGTTTCTCAATTTCGCAAAATACCCGTCGTTCAAGGCGTCTTTCTGATATCTTTCGGGAATGGTGTTCAGCTCCAGCAATCCCGCCTGACCCATGAAGATGGCTTCCACCTGGAAGAGGTCGTCGCGGTGATGATCTACGGCTCTCAGCGGTAGGTTCAGCGCCCACTGCTCAAAAGCATCTCCATTGATTCCGAAGCCATAGTTTCTGGCCAGGGTTACGAAATAGGCATTCTCCCAGTCGCCGTTGCAGAGGCGCACGCGCTCCTCTATCGCTTCTGTTTTCTGCGAGAGACGCTCTGTTTGCAGGGCGCTCATCCACGAGTGGACAGTGAGCTTGGTGAGCGATGGAATTATCTGATAGCAAGGTGGATACTGGTCGATGGTGAGCAGCTCCTGATAGTGCTTGAAAACATTCTCGGGGATGTCGAGCTGCATCTGCGTCAACGGGGCACCCTTGGAGTTTCGGGCTTCCGTATCTATGTTGCCGCAGACGTGCAGAATCACGTTGTCGTATCTTTCGTCCTTGTCGTGGGCATGAAGATACCAGTCACTCGCCTTGTCGTGAATCTCCACGTTGCCCACCCAGAGAGTTCCGGCAATCTTGATTTTGGCGTTGAAGAAATCGGGCCCTGCATTGCGGTTGTGCAATCCGGGGTCGATGACTTCCACCTGCCTGTGATCGGTGGTGGAAAGAGGGGAGAGTGGGAAGAGTTTGTGCTTCCACACGTAGTGAAGTAGTTGCTCCATATTGTTTCGGCTTTTATGGTTTATAGGATTGCCTCTTTCGGATCGCAAGTTTTGATGCTTGTCCTTTGATGGAATCGCAAGCTTGATGCTTGTCCTTTGATGGTGCAAGTTTTTTCGCTCGTGTGCGGAAGGGGTATTGAAAAATCAGCTGTTAACTGTTAACCTGTTAACCTTGGGATGAGAAATATTTCTCGAAAGCCTTGTCGTAATCCTCGCTGTTGCCCAGCTTTCCGTTGATGAGGCAGACGAGTTCTACAGTTGCCTTGAGGCAGAGCTTCTCATCGCTGGCACGGAAGATGTCCTGATGGAAGACGTATCTCACGCCCTGCTTCTCCAGCCACAGGCGCGAAAGGAATTCGTCATCGCATTGCAGCGGAACCTTGTACTGCAGGTTCATTCTCGCCACCACGGCATCCACGCCCTTATTGTGCATTTCGGCAAAGCTGAGGCCGCATTCCTTCAGGAAGAGATGGCGGGTATGCTCCATGTAGTGCAGATAGTTGGCGTTGTTCACGATGCCCTCAATATCGCACTCGTAATCCCTCACTTCCATCTTTGTCTCGAATATGTATTTGCTCATCATTTTCTATTTTTTAGTTACTAAATGAGGCTAAAAGCCCTAAATCACTGCAAAAATAACCAAAATTTTCTATTTATTATTATAATAACAAGGATTTTTCAAGGTTTTTCGAAGAAAAAATTGTATTTTTGCCGAAACGTTTGGTTTGAGGAGGCAAAGAATGACGATGCAAAAACGCAATGGCAAGCTTTCTCCTTCTCTCTGCCATACGGAAATATCAGTTAGAGTAAAACAAATAAAAATTAGATAAAGATGAAAATTGCTTTGATCGGCTACGGAAAGATGGGACACATGATCGAGGAGATCGCCCTGCAGCGTGGCCACGAAATCGTATGTAAGATTGACGTGAATAACCCTGAGGATATCGACAGTCCTGAGTTCTGCTCTGCCGATGTTGCCATCGAGTTTACAAACCCTACTGCCGCTTACGGCAACTATCTGAAGGCTTTCTCTCACAATGTGAAGGTGGTTTCGGGTTCAACAGGTTGGATGAAAGACCATAAGGAAGACGTGGAGAAACTCTGCGCAGACGGCAAGCAGACCCTCTTCTGGGCCTCTAACTTCAGCATCGGTGTGGCTATCTTCTCAGCCGTAAACCGCTATCTGGCCAAGATCATGAACGGTTTCCCACAGTACTCCGTATGCATGCAGGAAACCCACCACGTTCATAAGCTTGATGCGCCATCAGGAACAGCCATCACTCTTGCCGAGGAAATCATCGACAACATCGACAGAAAGAAGGACTGGAAGCGTGGCGTTACCTACTGGACAGAGGATGGTCATCACGATGAGGGTGATGCAAACATTACTGATGAAGACTTGGTCATCAACTGCGTACGCGATGGCGAGGTTCCTGGAATCCACGCCGTGATGTATGATTCAGATGCCGATATGATTACTATCGAGCACAGCGCCCACTCTCGCAAGGGCTTTGCCCTGGGAGCCGTTCTCGCAGCTGAGTTCACAGCCAACCATACCGGTTTGCTCACCACATCAGATTTATTTAAGTTCTAAAGAGACATGATCGACAAGCAGAAACAAAACCTTAATATGAAGGTGCAGTGGGCGAAGTTCGCAGTGGTTCTCGCCCTCTACCTCCTCTTCCTGATATGGGTTGAGAGCTGGCTGGGACTCATTGTGGTTCCGTTCATCTTCGATGTTTACATCACCAAGAAGATTCACTGGCAGTGGTGGAAGGATGAGGAAGGTCCTATCCGTTTCATCATGAGCTGGGTTGATGCGCTCGTATTCGCGCTCGTAGCGGTTTATTTCATCAACCTCTTCTTCTTCCAGAACTATGTGATCCCATCATCATCTCTCGAAAAGAGTCTCCTCACGGGCGATTATCTCTTCGTGAGCAAGGTAAGCTACGGACCTCGCATTCCTGAAACTCCGCTCACCATGCCTCTGACCCAGCACACCATGCCGCTGGTTAATGTGAAGAGCTACGTGGAGTGGCCTCACTGGGATTACCGCCGCGTGAAGGGATTGGGCAACGTGAAGCTCAACGACATCGTGGTGTTCAACTATCCTGCCGGCGACACCCTCTGCAACGAGGAGCGCTATCAGGCGAATGATTACTATCAGATGGTTTATTCCATCGGCGACCAGATTCTGGAGCAGAACGGCCAGCAGCAGGATGTTCGCGTGCTGAACCCATTGCAGCAGCGCCGATACTTCGAAAAAGTGTATGCTGCCGGACGCAACTACATCGCCAGTATGCCGGGCGAATATGGTGACATCATCAGCCGTCCTACCGACCGCCGCGAGAACTACGTGAAGCGCTGCGTGGGTTTGCCAGGACAAACCCTGCAGGTCAAGAACCGCATCGTTTACCTGAACGGCAAGGCGAACAAGGAGCCTGATAATGTGCAATATACCTATAAGATGAAGCTCAAGGGCGAGTTTCCTGTAGAGCTTGCCGATGAGCTGGGAATCACCAACGAAGACCTCCTGATGTACAATCAGAGCGGCGTGATTCCTCTCACCAAGAAGGCTTATCTCGCCCTGAAGGCGAACAAGAACCTCGTGGAGAGCATCTCCATCAATGCTGATGCAATCTATGGCGACCTCTATCCGCTGAATGCCTATACCGGCTGGACAAGAGACAACTACGGTCCGGTATGGATTCCGAAGAAGGGCAAGAGCATCCAGCTCAACTTGAAGAACCTTCCTATCTACGAGCGCTGCATCAAGGTTTACGAGGGCAACGACCTCAAGGTAGATAGCAAGGGCAACATCTTCATCAACGGCAAGCTGGCGAAGAGCTACACCTTCAAGCTCGATTACTACTGGATGATGGGTGACAACCGCCACAACTCAGCCGATAGCCGCTACTGGGGCTTCGTTCCTGAGGATCACATCGTGGGCAAGCCAATCTTCATCTGGTGGAGCCACAGTCCTGACCATCCAGGCTTCTCAGGCATCCGCTGGAACCGCCTGTTCAACTTCGTAGATAACATCAAGTAACAGAAGTTTTTGAAATCAAGAAAGCAAAGATAGATTTGAAAATCGCAGTTAAGTTCCTAATAGCTTTAGGTTTGTCGTTGCTCCTGGTATGGGTGGTGCGAACCTATGCATTCACTGTCTTCACGGTGCCTGCGGGAGGTCTTCCCCCGCAACTGCAGGCTGGCAACCGGGTGATAGTGAATAGGATTGACTGCGATTTTTTCAATCGTGGCGATGTGGTTGTGTTCCGGGATTCCGTCACGTATCAGCGCCGCAACCAGCGCCGCAAGATAGTTGCTGAGGCTTATTTCATAGGTAGGATAGAGAAGCTGCCGGGCGATACGATTCTTGTCGATACGGCGAAGTATATCATTCCTACGGTGTGCTGTAAGCGCTGTGGCTGCAAGGATTGCCGCTTCTATCTCCTGAAGACGCCAACCGGGCAGCAGGTGGTGCATAAGCATCAGATGATAGGCAAGGCTTACAAGCTGTTCTAAACGTAAAGAGTAATCATAAAGTTCAAAGTTCAAATCTCAAAGTTCAAAGTAAATTGAAAGCCCTTCTTTCTTCCACATATTTCGGTCCCATCCAGTGGTATCAGAAGCTGAACCGCTACGATGAATGCCTGATAGAGCGCCACGAGAGCTTTATCAAGCAAACCTATCGCAACCGTATGATCATCCCAACCACCAACGGCCCCCTCTCGCTCACCATCCCAACGAACCACAACACATCGCTGGCGATGAAGGACATCCGCATCTCCGACCACGCCAACTGGCGCCACGTCCACTGGAATGCGCTCCTCTCCGCCTACGGCGAGAGCCCTTTCTTCGAATATTATCAGGACGACATCCGCCCATTTTTCGAAAAGAAATACGAGTTCCTCTTCGATTTCAACATGGAGACTACAGAGAAGATGATAGAGCTCCTCGACATCCGTCCCAAGATTTCAATCACGGAGGAGTACGTTTTAAGTGAAGAACGAAGAGTGAAGAGCGAAGAAAGTGAAGAACGAAGAACGAAGGGTGAAAAATTCGACAGCTTTGCTAATCATAAAGTTCAAAGTTCAAATCTCAAAGTTCAAAGTATAGTTGATTTCCGCGATGCTATTCGCCCAAAGAAGCCGCTTCCTGATGCTGAATTCGCTCCCCAGCGCTATTATCAGGTCTATGAACAGAAGCACGGTTTTCAGCCGAATATGAGCATCCTGGACCTCCTTTTCAACGAAGGCAACGAGGCGATATTCTACCTATAAATAATAAGGTAGAGTATCGCCTCGCTGCTTTCTTATAATTCAATGAGCCTGGTTCCGTAATTAGAAGTAGTAGGCAAGCTTTGCGCGCAAGCCATTGTGATCGATTCCGTATTTATATTTGCTGCTGTTCCATCCTGCCGGCTGCTTGTAAGTGGAGGAAATGCCGCCAAGAGTCACGCCAGCCGACCAGTGCTTGCTGAGCATGTATTCGCATCCTATTTCCGCATA